>ERZ1370068.3275-contig-2391_pt1 | contig 113796 bp, 190 predicted proteins | sample MGYA00561227_ERZ1370068 | MGnify/ENA primary metagenome ERZ1370068 (study PRJEB38410, sample SAMEA6850437) | metagenome | study: Metagenomic assessment of the ecological functions of the soil: analysis of the soil microbiota associated with the...
TGTGGCTTCGTTCAGTTACGTATTGCTCGCACCACGCTGGCCGCCTTCGCTGTGCAAGCCGAGATAACGAAACGGATCGGAATGCTTGCCTTCGATGATGGCATAGGCCTCGGCGGGTAGCTTGGTCATGAGGCCTCGAAGGATGGTTGCGACAACATTCGGATGATTCCGGTCAGCGGCACGCGCAGCCATTCCGGCCGGAATGACAATTCGTGTTCGATTTCGTTCAAGGCCTTCTCGAGCAGGAAGAAGGTCAGCAAGCCGTCTGCCGCATCCGGATCGGCGGGCCACAGCCGCCGATCGGTCATGGCTTCGTGGTAGGCGGCGAGAAATGCGGACGTCGCCCGGTCGCGCCACTCGCCAAGCGCCGCGCCGAGCTTGCCGTGCTCATCGTGGGCTACTTTGAGCGCCCGCTCAAGGGCTGCGGTTGCCGAATAATCGATCGATCGGACCATGCTGGCGATGTCGCGCGCCGCGGGCGCCTTGCGCCGGCGTTCGGCGATACTGAGCCGCGGCGCGCCGTCGAAGTCGACGATGAAGATGTCGTCCTTGACGATCAGCAACTGAGTGAGATCGAGGTCGCCATGGCAGCGGATGTTGGCGGCGTCGGCCTCGCGCAGCAGCAGCGTTTCGAGCAAATCCGGCAGGGCCGGCTGCAACGCCAGCACCTGGTCGGCCAGCGGGCGGTCGGCTTCCCTCAGCGTTTCCCGCCGCTGCCGGAGCGCATCGAAAACGCGGCCGGCGCACAGCATCAGATCGTCGATCCAGCGCTGCACGTCGTCGCTTCCGGCAGGCTCCGGCGCGAATTCGGCAAGACTCGCTGTTGCCGGCGAGCGCAACATGCAGCTCGGCCACGCGCCGCCCGGCCTGCGACATGTAACGCAGATAGGGATCTCTTCCCTCGCGCTCGCCGGGGTGGATGCTCGCCGCCAGCAGGCGCTGCTCCTCGACGAAGCGATCGAGATAGGCCGCGCTCACGGTCCAGAGGTCGCCCTGATTGGCGACGAAGGCGTGAACGACGCCGACCGCGCTCTTCTCGTTGCCCTCGACCAGCTCGACGCTGCCGAGCAGTGCCGGCGTGTTGGCAAAATTGGCGACATCGGTGAGGAAGCGTCCCATCTCGATTTCGGGATTGGGGCCGGGCTGAAGCGTCCGGTAGATCTTGACGACATAGTCGTTGTCCACCAGGGCGGTGCTGCGAGGTTGCTCGGAGTCGACGATGCGGATGTGCTCGGGCTGCCGGATCGGCTTGTCGCTGAAGCGGTTGGTCGGCCGGAATTCAAGCCGCAAGCCCTGTTCGCTCTCGTCGAGCGTCAGCGATTGCTGCAGATTGCGCAACAATAGCGCGATGAAGATCTGGTCGGTGGCGACATCGAGCAGGGTGCCTTCGCGGGCGCCTTGCCGAACAGCGGCCAGCGCATGCGGGTTGTAGCGCTCGCGGTCGAAGCGCACCCATTCGATCTGCAGCGGCAGCACGTAGCGCGTGCTGACGCCGCGCTGCGTCGTCTCGAAGAAGGCGAGCCACGGCCGGTTGTCGCCGATGTCGCAGAATGGAACGGCCGAAGTCAGGGTCGGACGGATCGCCTTGGGCGATCGTTCCGGATACCAGCGGCTGCGCGCCAGATGCCCCGGAAGCACGTCGCGCTCGAACACGCCGCGCTCGCGCGCCAGCGACACCCAGGTCGCGTTCAGCGGCACCACCAGCGTTTCGAACTCGGGCACGGCGCGCTGCACCACCGGCGCCGACTTGTCGCGTTCCTGCAGTTCGAACCAGTAGAAGCCGTAAGGCGCCAGCGTGATCATGTAGGGCAGTTCGCCGATCGGCGGGAAGCGGGTGCGGCCGAGCATTTCCAGCGGGATGCGGTCCTTGAAGGCGGAAAGGTCGAGTTCGGTCGCCTGCGCCGATCGCGACAGGTTGGCGACGCACAGGATGACTTCGCCCTGGTACTGGCGCACATAGCACAGCACCGCGCGGTTCTCCGGGCGGATGAACGACATGGTGCCGCGGCCGAAGGCGAGCGTGGATTTGCGGACCGCGATCAGCCGCTTGGTGGCCGAGAGCAGCGAGGACAGGCTGCGCGATTGCGCCTCGACATTGACCGACCTCATAGCCATAGACCGGGTCCATGATGGTCGGCGCGTAGAGCCGCGCCGGATCGGCGCGCGAGAAGCCGCCATTGCGGTCCGGCGTCCACTGCATCGGCGTGCGGACGCCGTTGCGGTCGCCGAGATAGATGTTGTCGCCCATGCCGATCTCGTCGCCGTAATAGATGATCGGCGTGCCCGGGAACGACAGCAGCAGCGAGTTCATCAGCTCGATCTTGCGCCGGTCGTTGTCCATCAGCGGCGCCAGCCGCCGGCGGATGCCGACATTGATGCGCGCGCGGGGATCGTTGGCGTAGGTCGACCACAGATAGTCGCGCTCGACGTCGGTGACCATTTCCAGCGTCAGCTCGTCGTGATTGCGCAGGAACAGCGCCCACTGGCAGTTGCCCGGGATATCCGGCGTCTGGCGCAGGATGTCGGTGATCGGGAAGCGGTCTTCCTGCGCGATCGCCATGTAGATGCGCGGCATCAGCGGAAAGTGATAGGCCATGTGGCATTCGTCGCCGCGGCCGAAATATTCCTGCACGTCCTCCGGCCATTGATTGGCCTCGGCCAGCAGCACCTTGCCTTTGGCGTAGTCGTCGAGCTCGCGGCGCAGCCTCTGATGATCGGCATGCGTCTCGGGCAGATTCTCGTTGTTGGTGCCATCGCGCTCGCAGAGATAGGGGATGGCGTCGAGGCGGAAGCCGTCGACGCCGGTGTCGAGCCAGCGCTTCATCACCTGCACCAGCGCGCTCACCACGCGCGGATTGTCGAAATTGAGGTCCGGCTGGTGCGAGAAGAAGCGATGCCAGTAGAACTGGCCGGCTTCCGGATCCCAGGTCCAGTTCGATTTCTCGGTATCGGTGAAGATGATCCGCGTGCCCTGGTATTTCTGGTCGGTGTCGCTCCAGACATACCAGTTGCGGGCAGACGAATTCGGATCCGAGCGGCGGCGCGCGCTTGAACCAGTCGTGCTGGTCGGAGGTGTGGTTGATGACGAGCTCGGTGATGACCCGCAAGCCGCGCTTCTTGGCTTCCTGGATGAAGCGGCGGAAATCCTTCATCGTCCCGAAATCGGGATTGATGTCGCCATAATCGGCGATGTCGTAGCCGTCGTCGCGGCCGGGCGAGGGTAGAACGGCAGCAGCCACAGCGTGGTGACGCCGAGATCCTGCAGATAGCCGAGTTTCTCGGTCAGCCCGGCAAAGTCGCCGATGCCGTCATTGTTGCTGTCGGCGAAGGCCTTGACGTGGAGCTGGTAGATGATCGCATCCTTGTACCAGAGCTCGTCGGTGACGGCCTCGATCGGCTGGCACCTCCTTTGCTTCGACCAGAAGGCTGCCATCCGGATTCAGCGGATAGGCACCGTCGATAGGAAGGGAGACGCCGGCGTTGGAGCTCTCGGCGGTTTGCGCTTTTTGTTCACGGTGATGCCACTGCCATGGAAATGACGTCCCCGTTTCGTTTGCAGAAACGGGAGACGTTCCGGAACTGAGATAGAAAGCCGCTCGACTCGGCTTTGGTTCCCCTGGAACCGTTGATGGAGCCGAGCGTTAGACACCTCTATCTCCTTCCTGTAATTGGACAATTTCGCGACATCGGTTTGATGTTTGCGTGCAAAGTACGTGCCGAATGGACCTTTTGCTCAAGCCAAAGCCCAGGAATCCAGACCGAGTTCCTGGACGGTCAGGGTCACCGCCGTGTGACGGACGCCGCCGCGCTCAAAATCATCCTGGATGCCCTGCCGCCGCAGGCTCCGGGACCGCTGGTCGGCCAGCCGGTCGTGGTCCGCTCGGGCCGGCCGTCGCGAACCGAGCTCCCGGCTACAGCCAGGCTTCCGGTGGCGTGGAAAATCGTTGCGGACTCGGGGTTATCGCCAAGGGCGAGAGCTCGGATCGCGCCATCGACTGGCCCAAGGACCTGCCGCCTGGCGTCTACCGGCTTGCAGGTGAGCGACGCCGCGACCGCCGAGGACGTGCCGCTGATTTCGGCGCCGGAACGGGCGTTTGGTGGCGAGTTCGACCGCTGCTGGCTGCTCGCGGTCCAGCTTTACGGCGTCCGCTCCGCGCGCAACTGGGGCATGGGCGACTTCACCGATCTCGCCAGCCTGATCGAACTCGCCGATCATCTCGGCGCCGACGGCGTCGGCCTCAATCCGCTGCATGCCCTGTTCGACGATCGCCCGGGCGATTGCAGCCCCTATTCGCCGAACAGCCGGCTGTTTCTCAACGCGCTCTATATCGACGTCGAAAAGCTTCCCGAATTTCAGCCCGATTCCAGAAACAAGCGAGGCGCTGGCGCCGTTGCGGGCAGGCGATGCCGTCGATTATGTCGGCGTCGCCGGCCTTGAAGTGGCGGGCGCTGCGCACGGCCTTTGCTGCGTTCAAGGCCAACGCCAAGCCGGGCCGCCAACAGGATTTTGACAAATTCCGCGCCGAGCGCGGCACCCTGCTGTCGCACTTTGCCTGCTTCGAGGTGCTCCGGCACAAATTCGGCAAGCCGTGGTGGGAATGGCCGGAAGAGTGGCGGCAGCCGGACGATGCCAGATGCGCCGCCCTGCGCCAGGGCGCGGACGCCAACGAGATCGAGTTCGTCGAATTCGTGCAATGGACTGCCGACCGGCAGTTGGAGGCCGCCGCCGATCTGGCGAAGCAACTCGGCATGAAGGTCGGGCTCTATCTCGACGTCGCGGTCGGGCGTGCAGGCCGACGGCTTCGATGCCTGGAACGAGCAGGTCGCGATCTCCCGCCATCTCGGCGTCGGCGCGCCGCCCGATCCGCTCAACACCGCCGGCCAGACCTGGGGCCTCGCCGGGCTTCAATGCCGCTGGGCTCGAGCTTGCAGTCCTTTGCGCCGTACCGCGACATGCTGCGCGCCTCGATGCGCCACGCCGGCGCCATCCGGCTCGACCATGTGCTCGGGCTGAAGCGGCTCTATCTGGTGCCGCACGGTTTCAGCGCACGCGACGGCGTCTACGTCCAGATGCCGTTCGAGGCGCTGCTGGCGGTGACCGCGCAGGAAAGCGTCGCTAACCGCTGCGTCGTGATCGGCGAAGACCTCGGCACCGTGCCGGAGGGCTTTCGCGACCAGATCGCCGATTGGGGCATCTGGTCGTATCTCGTGATGATGTTCGAGCGCGACGATCGGCGGCTCGTTCCGCGGCATCGACCACTACTTGACCAATGCGCTCGTCACCTTCAACACCCACGATCTCTCGACCTATGCCGGCTGGCGCTCGTTCGGCGATCTCAAGCTGAAGCGCTCGCTCGGCATCGATCCGGGCGAGACCGACGATGCGCGCTGGCAGTGCGCTGGCGATGCTGGACGACGTGCTGCGTCATCACGCCATCGACCGCAACGATCTCTATTCGGTGGCGAACTTTCTGGCGCGAACCAGGTCGCGGCTGCTCGCGATCTCGCTGGAGGACCTGCTCGGGGTGGTGGACCAGCCCAACATCCCCGGCACCGTCAACGAGCATCCGAACTGGCGGCGGCGGCTTCCGGTGCCGATCGAGGAGATGACATCCGCAGTTGACGTCGCCGCGCTCAAGGCGGCAACCCAGCGAGCGGTCGCGCGCCGCGATCTGATCAGGCGGTGAAGCACCGTGCCGTGTCGTATCGAAGACTTATGGGCTGATCGGCGATTGCGAAACCGCAGCGCTGGTCGGCCGGAACGGATCGATCGACTGGCTGTGCTGGCCGGCCTTCGATCCTGACGCCTGCTTTGCAGCACTTCTCGGCACCGCGAAGCACGGCCGCTGGCTGATCGCGCCGGTGGGCGAGGTTACCGGCACCTCGCGCCGCTATTGGGACGACACCCTGATCCTTGAGACCCGGTTCGAGACCGCTGACGGCGCGGTCGACCTGATCGATTTCATGCCGCCGCGCGGCAACGCCTCCGACGTGGTGCGGCTGGTGCGCGGCGTTCGCGGCCGGGTCAGGATGCACATGCAACTGGTGATCCGCTTCGGCTTCGGCGCTGATATTCCCTGGGTCAAGAAAAGCGAGGATGGTTCGGCGCTGCTCGCGATCTGCGGGCAGGACATGACGGTGCTGCGGACGCCGGTCGAGACCCGCGGCGAGGACCTGACGACGGTCGCCGATTTCGAGGTAGGCGAGAGGTGAGACCGTCCCCTTCGTGCTCACCTACGGCCCTTCGCATCTGCCCGTGCCGAAGCCGATTAATCCTGCAGACGCCTTGCAGGACACCGAGGCGTTCTGGACCGAATGGTGCAGCCGTTGCACCTATGAAGGCGAATACCGCGACCTCGTGATGCGCTCCTGATTACGCTGAAGGCGCAGACCTATGCGCCGACCGGCGGCATCGTCGCGGCGCCAACGACCTCGCTGCCGGAAAAGCTCGGCGGCGACCGCAACTGGGATTATCGCTTCTGCTGGCTGCGCGACGCCACCTTCACGCTGCTGGCGCTGATCAACTCGGGCTATACCGAGGAAGCTTCCGCCTGGCACCGCTGGCTGCTGCGGGCGGCGGCGGGTTCTCCGGCCAACATGCAGATCATGTACGGCATCATGGGCCAGCGGCGCCTCCTGGAATGGGAGGCCGCCTGGCTGCCCGGCTACGAAGGCGCGCAGCCGGTGCGGGTCGGCAACGCCGCGCATGCACAACTGCAGCTCGACGTCTACGGCGAACTGATCGACGCCTTCCATCAGTGGCGCACGGCCAAGCTTGAACTGGATGCAAGCACCTGGGCGGCTGGAATGCACGGTGCTCGAGCATCTTGCCGAGGTATGGGACAAGCCCGATCACGGCATCTGGGAGAGGCGCGGCGCGGGCAAGCACTATGTCTCTTCGAAAGTGATGACCTGGGTCGCGTTCGACCGCGGCATCAAGAGCGCCGAGACGTTCGGCTTCAAGGCGCCGCTTGCGAAGTGGCGGGCGCTCGCGAGACGCCATTCACATCGATGTCTGCGCGCAGGGATTTGACCTCGAATTGAACTCGTTCGTCGAGTCCTACGGTCTCGAAGATGCTCGATGCCAGCATCCTGCTGCTGCCGTCGGTCGGTTTCCTGCCGCCGGCAGGACCCGCGCGTCCGCGGCACGCTCGCCGCGGTCGAACGGTATCTGATGCGCGACGGTTTTGTGCTGCGGCATGATCCCCGCGAAGCGGAGCAGCAACCGGCCGAAGGCGCGTTTCTCGCCTGCACGCTATGGCTGGCGGACGCCTATGTGCTGGCGGGCGAGGTTCGCTCACGGCGCAGGAGCTGTTCAGCCGCGTGGTCGCGGTCGCCAACGATCTCGGCCTGCTGGCGGAGGAGTACGATACGGCGGCCTGCCGCCAGACCGGCAATTTCCCGCAGGCGCTGACGCACATCGCGCTGATCAACACCGCGCATAATCTCATGCGCGGCGAAGACGCCGACCGAGAAGCCGGCGGTGCAGCGCTCGAAATAGCGGCCGTCGTCTTGCTCTCTTGGTAGACCGGATGAGCCATTACCGATGGCAAGTCGCGCGAGCCGGCACCCGACTTCACCGCGGCAGGCCGGGCTGGGGTGAACCTGCCTTCATGGGAGGAGACGGCGGTCGGACACCGGCTCGCGCTTGCCGATCGTGCCGGCCGACAGAAGCGGATTCGCCGCGCGAAGACTTTGAGAACTCCTCGATTTATCCTTCACGCAGGCTTGATACGGCGGAGCATGGCGTTTCGAGCGAAAGCCTGCCCCGGACCTGATCCGGGGGATGCCGGTTCGCGTGAGGAACCCCTATCCGAGCCGCAGCACCGTCTCGATCGCAGCCGCAAACCCGTCGCGCTCGTTGCTGTCGGTCACATGCGTCGCATGCTGCTTGATGTCGTCTGCCGCATTGCCCATCGCAAACGAGACGCCGCTTTTGGCAAACATCGGCAGGTCGTTCTCCATGTCGCCGATGGTCGCAATCGCGCCGCCCGGAATACGCCGAGCCGCTTCGCCATCGCTTCCACGAAGGTGCCCTTGTCGTGACCGGGCGGCGTGATGTCGAGATAATAGGTCTGCGAACGGACGGCGGTGGCCTCCTGCCCGACCGCCTGCTTCATCGCCGCCTCGCAACGCTGCAGCCGAGCGCCGCGTCCGAACTTGCGCCGACGATCTTGCAGGCTTTCGTCAAATGCGGGGTGAAATCCGTGACGATGGTCGGATCCGGCCTTGATCGCCCGCTTCTCGTGCGGGACGTATTCGCCGTCGGGATTGCGCGTGTACCAGCGGTCGTTGGTGAACAGCCAGATATCGACGCCGAATGCATTGAGCACGTCGAGGCTGCGCTGCGCCACCGCAGGCGGCAATCAAGTGCTGCTCGATCGGCCTGAGCTTGTCGTCGACGATCGAGCTGCCGTTGAAGGCGCCGACGGGAAGCGTGATCGAAAGCGGCTCGATCAGAAAGCCCATGCCGATGGTCGGCCGGCTGGAGACGATGGTGAAGCCGATGCCGGCCTCGTGCAGTTTCCGTACCGCCGCCTTGGCGCCATCGGTCAGGATTTTGTCCTTGGTCAGCAGCGTGCCGTCGACGTCGGAAACCACAAGCGCGATGCGGGTCATTGGGGAACCAGGTTCAATTGACTGACGATGTCGTCCACGATCGCCTCGACCGGCGCGTCGATCGATACAATGATCGGCCGCTCGTTCGCTGCCCGGCCGCTCCAGCGTCTTGAGCTGGCTGGCGAGCAGGCCCGGCGGCATGAAGTGCCCCTTGCGCGCCGCGAGCCGGGCGGCGATCAGATCCTGCGTTCCGTCGAGAAAGACGATGCGGACATCGTCGCGGCCGTGCACGAGGATGTCGCGATAGGCGCGCTTCAGCGCCGAGCAGGCGATGACGGCGCGCTCGCCGGCGGCCGAGAGGCGGTCGATCTCGTCGGCAATCGCCTGCAGCCACGGCCAGCGGTCCTCGTCCGTCAGCGGATGGCCGGCGCTCATCTTCGCGACGTTGCTTGCCGGGTGAAACCTGTCGCCGTCCTCGTAAGCGCCAGCCGAGTCGTCCGGCGAGATGATCGGAGATGGTGCTCTTGCCCGAGCCGGAGACGCCCATCACCACCAGCGCACAAGGAGTCTTACTGCCCACCAAAATTCTCCGGAATCGCGGCTCGGTCCACCAGCCAGACCGTCTCGCCGGTGGATCGCGCGCGGTTGGCGGGCAGAGTTCTCGCCTGCGAAGAGCCGCGTCAAGATCGCACGCTTGTCCGTGCCTGCAACCTCGAACAGCATTTCGCGGCAGGAGGCGAGGGTGGGCAGCGTGAGGGTGATCCGCGGGACGAACGGCTCGACATTCGCTCTGGGCACGCCAACGACCCAGCGCGCGGTCTCGTCGAGCGCGGGATCGCCGGGAAACAACGACGCGGTATGGCCGTCCGGACCGACGCCCATCAGCACGAGATCGAACAGCGGCCGGGCTTGATCGAGCGTGTCTGCGCCGTAGAACGACTTCAGTTCCTGCTCGTAAAGCGTGGCGCCCCGGTCGGGATCGCTGGGGTCGGCGGTCGCGGTCGGAATCGGATGGATGTTTGCCGCCGGCGCGCATCGGCTCAGAAAAGCCGTTCGCGCCATGCCCATGTTGTTGAGCGGGTCGATCGGCCGGCACGAAGCGTTCGTCGCCGATGAACCAGTGCACGCGCTGCCACGGGATCCGGCTTCGATAAGCCTCGGTCGCAAGCAATTGGTAGAGCTGCTTCGGGCTCGATCCGCCGGTCAGGCAGATCGCCACGCGGCCGCTGTTGGCGGCTGTTCGTGGCCAGCACGTGTTCGGCGGCGGTCGCCGCCAGCGTCGCTGGATCGGCGACCGTGATCACGTGGCGGTTGTCGTTGGCGGCCATGGTTCACCCGAGCTTTCGCCAGCTTCGGCCGTCGCGTTCAAGCAAATCGTTGGCTTCCTCCGGTCCTTCGCTGCCCGGCTTCGTAGACCTTCAACCCCTTGCCGCCTGCCTTCTTCCAGGCATCGAGGAACGGCTGCACCGCCTGCCAGCCGGCCTCGACGCTGTCGGCGCGCTGAAACAGGATGTTGTCGCCGATCATGCAGTCATAGATCAGCGTCTCGTAGCCCGTAGAAGGTTCGGCCTTGAAGTAGTCCTTGTAGCGGAACTTCATCTCGACGCCGTCGATGTTGATGTTCGGTCCCGGCACCTTGGTGTTGAACTGCAGCGCGATGCCTTCGGTCGGCTCGGTCGAGATGATGAGGTAGTTCTGCGACAGCCGGTCGACCGGCGTGTCGCGGAACATCGCGAACGGCGCCTGCTTGAACTTGATGGCGATTTCGGTGCGCTTGACGCCGAGCGCCTTGCCGGTGCGCAGGTAAAAGGGCACGCCGGCCCAGCGCCAGTTGTCGATGGTCAGCTTCAGCGCGGCATAGGTCTCGGTGGTGCTGCCGGGCGCGACGTCGGCGGTCTTGCGATAGTCGTCGATTTCGGCATCGCCGATCTTGCCGCCCCGATATTGGCCGCGCACGGAATTTTGCAGCGCCTCTTGCTCGCTCTGGGTCTGGATCGCGGCAAGCACTTCGGCCTTTTCGGAGCGCACCGAATGGGCGTCGAATTTCATCGGCGGCTCCATCGTCACCAGCGACAGCAGCTGGAACAGATGGTTCGGCACCATGTCGCGCAACGCGCCGGTCGCGTCGTAGAAGCTGCCGCGATGCCCGACGCCGAGCTTTTCATCGACGGTGATCTGGATGTGGTCGATGTGGTTACGGTTCCAGATCGGCTCGAACATGCCGTTGGCGAAGCGCAGCACCAGGATGTTCTGCACCGTCTCCTTGCCGAGGTAATGATCGATCCGATAGATCTGGTGCTCTTCGACCAGTTTGAGCAATTCACTGTTGAGCGCCTTTGCCGAAGCGAGGTCGGTGCCGAACGGCTTTTCGACCACCAGCCGCCGCCATGCGCCATTCTCCGCCAGCATGCCGGTGCGGCCGAGTTCACGGCTGATCGGCAGGAACGCGTTGGGCGGCGTCGCCAGATAGAACAGGCGGTTGCCGCCGGTGTCTCGCGTGGCTTCGAGCTCGTCGAGCTGTTTGCTCATCGGCGTCGAACGATGCCAGGCTCCTTCGGGTCGGCCTCGACGCAGGTGACGCATGCCAGCGAGGCGCTGGGCGATTGCGTCGTCCACGGCACGGGTCGCGAACTCGCGCAGGCCTTTCATCAGGCTGTCGCGCAGCTTGTCGCTCGTCATGCCCTTGCGGGCGACGCCGACCAGGCAGAACTTGTCCGGCAGAAGGTCGCTTGCGGCGAGGTTATAGAGGGCAGGGACGACCAGCCGGTGCGCGAGGTCGCCGGTCACGCCGAAAATGACGAAGGAGCAGGGATCGGGCTTCTTCTGCTGCTATCTGACCGACCGCCATGATTGTCTTCAGGCCTTCGAACCGGGTTTCTTCGGCGGCTCCTTGTGGCCGCCGAAACCGGCCCGCATCGCGGACAGGATTTTCTCCGCAAAGGTGTGATCCTTGCGCGAACGGAAGCGCGCGTAGAGCGCGGCCGTCAGCACTTCCGCCGGCACGGCCTCGTCGATCGCGGCGTTCACGGTCCAGCGGCCTTCGCCGGAATCCTCCACAAAGCCGGAGTAATTATCCAGCGTCTGGTTTTCCGCGAGCGCCGATGCCGTGAGATCGAGCAGCCAGGACGGGATCACGCTGCCGCGCCGCCAGCACCTCGGCGATGTCGGCGATATCGAGATCGAAGCGATGCTCTGGCGGCAGCGCGTCGATATTGGCGTTCTTCAGGATGTCAAAACCCTCGGCATAGGCCTGCATCAGGCCGTATTCGATGCCGTTGTGGATCATCTTGACGAAGTGTCCGGCGCCCGACGGGCCGGCGTGGATGTAGCCCTGCTCGATGCGCGGGTCGCGGCCCTCGCGCCCCGGCGTGCGCGGGATATCGCCGATGCCGGGCGCCAACGTCTTGAAGATCGGATCGAGCCGGTCGACCACCGGCCTTGTCGCCGCCGATCATCATGCAATAGCCGCGTTCGATGCCCCAGACGCCGCCGCTGGTGCCGACGTCGAGATAATGCAGGCCCTTGTTCCTTCAGCGCCGCGCCGCGGCGGACGTCGTCCTGCCAGAACGTGTTGCCGCCATCGATGATGACGTCGCCGGGCTGCATCAGCTTTGCCAGTGCCTCGATGGTGGCCTCGGTGATCTTGCCGGCCGGCAGCATCACCCAGGCGGTGCGCGGCTTCTCCAGTTTCGCCACGAAATCTTCCAGCGTGTCGGCGCCGGTTGCGCCTTCGCCGGCGAGGCCGGCGACCGCCTTCGCATCCTTGTCGTAGACCACGGCGGTGTGGCCGTTCTTCATCAGCCGGCGGACGATATTGCCGCCCATCCGGCCGAGCCCGATCATGCCGAGTTGCATATCCTGACTTCCCTAGCTGAGCGCTTCCGCAATCGCGGCATCGAGCGCGGACAATCCCGATCCGAGGTCGCCCTTGAGATGGACGCGCAGCGCGCGCCGCCCGCGTTCGGTGAGCACGTCGAAATCGCCGCGCGCCTGCGCCGCCTTGATGATGCCGAAACTCGCCTTCTGGCCGGGCACCGGCAAATCCTGGCATCGTCGGCGGTGATCTGCAGGAACACGCCGCTGTCGGGACCGCCCTTGTAGGCCTGCCCGGTGGAGTGCAGGAAGCGCGGGCCGAATTCGGCGCAGGTCGCGACGTGACGCGTGTCGCGCACCGCAAGCCGCATCTTCTGCAGCGATGCCGATCGTGCCGGGGTCTCGCGCGATATAGGCGAGCAGGCGCGACATAGTCGCCGCTGCCCGAACGCGAGAGATGCGCCTTGATCCACGAACCGAGCGTGCCGTCGGCGCCGGCCTTGCGCAGCTCGGCGGCGTTGTGCGCGTCGGTGTAGAGATCGGCCTCATCGGTCGAAATGACAGGCTTCTCCGCGGGCAGCGCGCCGGTCTTCTCGAACGCAGCCGTCAGCTCGCGGGTCTTGATCTTGGCGGCTTCCACGTCGGGCTGGTTGAACGGATTGATGCCGAGGACCGCGCCGGCCACGGCGGTCGCCATCTCGAACCGGAAGAATTCCTGGCCGATGTGGTCGATCGATTTCATGACGATGCGGACCACGGGATGCCCGGCCGCCTCCAGCGCTTTGAGCCGGTCGTCATGCGAGGCGTCGTCTTCGCCTTCGGTCCGGATGTCGATGAAGAAGCGGTCGTTGCCGTAAAGCGACGGATCGCCGAGCGGCTCGCCGTCGATCGGGATCAGGCCCTTGCCGTCCTTGCCGGTGGATTCGGCGATCAGCTGTTCGGCCCAGGCGCCGAAATCGGCAACCTTCTCCGACGAGAGTGATCGTCACCTTGTCGCGGCCTTCGAGGCCGGCGAGCCCCATCGCGAGCCCGAGCTGCACGCCGGGGTTTTCGTGCGGCGGCACGTCGGCGCCGCAGGAGCGCACCATCGCAAGCGCGTGCGTGATCAGGCTGCGAACGTCGATACCGGCGGCAGCCGCCGGCACCAGCCCGAACGGCGACAGCACGGAGTAGCGTCCGCCGATCGCGGGATCGCCGTGGAAGATGCGGGCAAAGCCCTGCTTGGTCGCGACCTTCTCCAGCGACGAGCCGGGATCGGTGACGGCGATGAAGCGGTGGCCGGCCTTGTCCTTGCCGATGGTCTTGGCGACGCGATCGAAGAAATAATCCTTCATCACGTTCGGCTCGGTGGTGCCGCCGGATTTGCTGGAGACGATGAACAGCGTGTTGGCGATGATCGACCGTGGCCTCCATGGCGCGCACCTGCGCGGGATCGGTGGAATCGAGCACGTGCAGCTTCGGGAAGCCGGACTTTTGGCAGAACGTTTCCGCCAGCACTTCCGGCCCGAGGCTCGATCCGCCCATGCCGAGCACGACGGCATCGCTGAAATTCTGTCCCTTCACGCGGCGGGCAAAATCCTCGTAATCGGCGACGTCGGCGGCCGCCGGGCTGTTCAGCCAGCCCAGCCATTTGTTCTCGTCGTCACCGGTCCAGACCGATTTGTCCTTCTGCCACAGGCGGCGGATTGTCGCCGACGCGCGCCAATCCTCGGTGCTCTTCTCGACCGCCTTGCCTGATGCCGTCGCCGAGCGCGAGTTGCTGCCGGTCGATGCCGCCGCCGAGCGACGGCCGCGCGCTTGCTGCGCGACCGCGCCGTAGAGCTTGTCGGCGGCATCCGCAAACAGCTTGACGCCGTCCTTGACCAGTTCGGCCGTGATGGCGTCGAGCGAGATGCCGGACTTTCTCGAGTTCTTCGAGCACGCGCCGCGCGTCCTCGATATTCTCCTCGAGGCTGTCGCGCGGCTTGCCATGGTCGCGGAACGCATCCAGCGTTGCCGGCGGCACGGTGTTGACGGTGTTGGGGCCGATCAGCTCCTCGACATACAGCACGTCGCTGTAGTCCTTGTTCTTGGTGCCGGTGGAGGCCCACAGCAGCCGCTGCGGCTTGGCGCCCTTGGCCGCGAGCTTCTCCCAGCGCGGGCCTGCGAACAGCCGCTTGTAGTCCTGATAGGCGAGCTTGGCGTTGGCGATGGCGACCTTGCCCTTCAGCGCGGCTCAGCCGCTCCTTCTCGCCGGGGTCGTTGGCTTGCGCGATCTTCTCGTCGAGCTGCTTGTCGACCGCGCTGTCGATGCGGCTGACGAAGAACGACTGGCGACGCTGGCGACATGGCGAGGGATCGCCGCCGCCTGGCGACGTATTTTTCGAGGCCCGGCGAGATAGGCCTCCGCCACCTCGCGATAGACCTCTTGCGAGAACAGCAGCGTGATGTTGATGCTGATGCCTTCGCCGATCAGATGTTCGATCGCGGGCAGGCCTTCCGGCGTGGCCGGCACCTTGACCATCAGGTTCTTGCGCTTGACGTCCTTCCAGAGCCGTTCGGCCTCGGCGATGGTGCCCTTGGTGTCCATCGCCAGATAGGGCGAGACCTCGAGGCTGACGAAACCGTCGCTCGCCGTTCAGGCGGTCGTAAACCGGGCGCAGCACGTCGGCGGCGTTCTGGATGTCCTCGACCGCGAGCGCCTCGAACAGGTCGGCGACCGGGCGGTCGCCCTTCTTCAGCGCCTGGCCGATCGCGCCGTCATATTCGTCCGAACTGCCGATCGCCTTCTCGAAGATCGAGGGGTTCGACGTCACGCCCTTGACGCCGTCGGTATCGATCAGCGCCTTCAGGTCGCCCTTGGCGACGAAGCCGCGGGCGAGGAAGTCCAGCCAGATCGCCTGGCCATGGTTTTCGAGTGCTTTGACGGGATTCATGATGCCTGTTCTGTTTCGGTCGGTTTTTCGGGTTTCCGGCAGCTTTCGGGGGCAGGGCCGGAAAGTCAACATTTGGTTGGGCGTGCGGCCGGGTGGAATGGGGACGGTCCGGGACGATAACGCCATTGGCGCCGGTTCGATCCCGAAAATGGCTGGTCTCGCCGGCCTTGATTACGGCCGGACCGGTCGAACCGGCTCTCGCAATGGCGACACCAACGGGCACACGCACGAAGTCGTGAAGGAGGCCGTCATGAGCAGTCATTTGTTGCGCCGCGGGCTCGCCTCTGCTTTGTTGTGTAGGCTTGATCGTCGCTTGGCGCGACCACGGCGGAACGCGGCCGGCATCGGCGTGCATTTGAGGGTGACATGCGCAAAACATTCCGGGGGCGGTTGCTGGGGGACACAACCCGCATGTCGGCGTGGGAGCAGGCGCGCAGACGCCATCGCGGCTGCATCCGAACACAACGAAGCATTCAGCCGGACGGAGCGGGCGAAAGTGCGGCGACCAGATCGCGCAAATGAGCGATTGACGTGAATGTTCACGTCCATCGGCAGCGTCTCAAGGCCTCGGAGGTAAAGATAGCCTTGCGATTGCAGCTCGGCGATCCGCACCACGCCGCCGCGCTCTGGCGGCAATGAAGCCCGGCAGCAAATCCTTCAGCGTGACATGCTGCGACTTCATCGGTGTTGCCGCAGACGGCGAGTTCGAGGCCGGCTTTGGAGAATTGGCCGACGCGCTTCGAAAGATCGGGATTGGCGGAAGCCGAATGAAACGCCCGCAACGCCTGGCCATGAACCACCAGCGCGATCGTGACATGGTCGGGACCGCCGACACCGTCGAGATGATTCTGGATGTTGCCGAGCGACGAAGCTGACCTTGTCGAGATCGGTGAGGTGATAGACGACCTTCAATTTCGCCGCAGGTGTGTGCCTCGGTAGCCGCGCTGGCGCGGGAGTGCGGCAAAGGCTGCGCCGAAAGCCGAAATCGCGCCCCACAGGATATTGCGGCGATGCATGAAATCTCTCCGGCCAAAGCGGTGTGAGTCACAGACCAAAGTAGTGAGGCGTACCAACCTACGTAGTATGGCTATTTGTGCCGGAGTGCCGCGAGCTCCTTGCGATCCGTCACCAAGCTCCGAGCATTCATGCGAGATCGGCGCGGTCAACGCGGAAAATCTTGTCGTCGGCGCCGGCAACCAGATCGTTGCTGGCGTCGTCGTCGGGCTTGTTGCGCTGCCAGATCCGGATCCGCTCCGAGCCGGATCCAGCGCAGACTTGTCGTCCTTCGACATCGCGACTTCGATGCCGCCGCCCTCGCAATCGACGCCACAGCCGGAGGCGGATTTCGTTGCCGGATCTTTCGGCGACCGTAGTGATTTGCAAAAGCCGCTTGAGTCGAAATCGCCGGGCCGGTGGCGATATTTGAAGCCGAGGCGGAACGAGTAATTGACGGTCTTGTCTTCCGGCGCGTCCTCGGCCTGTCACCAACAGCTTCATCGCGCTGACCTTCTGCTTCGGATGCTGCGCCAGATGACTGGCGTCATAACGACGCACGAAGCAGGCGTAGGTCTTCTGGCTGAGCGGGGCCAGCCGAACGTCCGGGCGTCGAAGGCGGTGGCTTTGGCCTTGCTCGACGCCGCTTCCTGGGCCGTGACAGGCGTTGGCGTCCGACGACGGAGGCGACGGCGGCGACGATCCAGGGCGCAGTCATGGCAGACTCGGATGAAACGCGCGGTATTGTACATTGGTTGCAGTGTGCGCCGGCGTTTCACGTTCAACGCGCGGGTCGCCAAATGACTGCGTGTTCATCTTGGCCATCAGTTGCCGCGGGCTGGCTACGTCCGAATAGCACGAAAAGGCGCCGGTACGCGTGCGTTCGTGGTCCGTCCAGCAGGTCCGATTTTCCAGCTTTGCTGCTGGGGATCGCCAGGCAGCGCAGATCTGGAGCGGCGCGACCACTTCATAATCATTAATAAAAGCCTTACACGTTTGGCTCCGGCAGGTAATCCGCGACGGATGTTGCAGCGCAGTATACATCGAGTCCTGAAATCGGCACCGTATCTTTACGAGGATGGCACGCCTAGCAACTGACTATTGCATTGCGTTGTGAGTCGGTCGCGTGTCCAATCAGCATATGTGCTGATGGTGATCTCGCGAACGGAAGCTGTGACGCTCCGGGGCGGCTGGAACCTGAGCGGAGCGTCCAGCATTTTACAGGTGACCATGGAGAGACGGATCATGTACAACGATTCTCTGTTCAATGCTTTCGCTCGGTCCTTTGAGGCTCGAAGCGAAACCGACATGTCGATGGCGGAATATCTGGAATCGTGTCGAGGCGATCCGATGCGATATGCCAATGCGGCCGAGCGCCTGCTAGCTGCGATCGGTGAGCCTCAGATGATTGATACGGCCAAGGACGCCCGCCTTGGCCGTATCTTTTGAACAGGACCATGCGCGCCTATCCGGCCTTCGCCGGATTCTATGGCATGGAAGAAACCATCGAGCGCATCGTCGGCTTCTTCCGGCACGCAGCTCAAGGCCTGGAAGAGCGCAAGCAGATTCTCTATCTGCTGGGGCCGGTGGGCGGTGGAAAATCGTCGCTGGCGGAGCGGCTGAAATCGTTGATGGAAGTCCATCCGATCTACGTGCTGAAGGCCGGCGACGAACTCAGTCCAGTGTTCGAGAGCCCCCTGAGTTTGTTCGATCCGGAATCGCTGGGGCCGATGATCGAAGAAAAGTACGGCATTCCGCGCCGTCGCCTCCATGGACTGATGAGTCCGTGGTGCTACAAACGGCTGGAAGCATTCGGCGGCGACATTTCACGATTCCGGGTCGCCAAAATCCAGCCCTCGCGCTTGCGGCAGATCGCGGTCGCGAAAACCGAGCCTGGCGACGAGAACAATCAGGACATCTCCTCGCTGGTCGGCAAGGTCGACATTCGCAAGCTGGAGACCTTCGCCCAGAACGATCCCTGATGCCTATAGCTATTCCGGCGGCTTGAATCGCGCCAACCAGGGCGTCCTCGAATTCGTCGAGATGTTCAAGGCGCCGATCAAGATGCTGCACCCGCTGTTAACGGCGACCCAGGAAGGCAACTACATCGGTACCGAGAATATCGGGGCCATTCCATTCACCGGTGTCATTCTCGCGCATTCGAACGAAGTCCGAATGGCAAAGCTTCAAGGCCAACAAGAAGAACGAAGCCTTCATCGATCGCATCTGCGTGATCAAGGTGCCGTACTGCCTGCGGGTGACCGAGGAGCAGAAGATCTATGAGAAACTTATCCAGGGATCGGAACTCGCTTCCGCGCCGTGTGCGCCGGCAACCCTGGAAACGCTCGCGCGCTTCTCGGTGATGTCACGTCTTCGCAAGCACGAAAACTCTACGCTGTTCGCGAAGATGCGGGTCTATGACGGTGAAAGCCTCGAAGGAATCCGATCCGAAGGCCCGCAGCGTTCAGGAATACAAGGATGCTGCCGGCGTCGACGAAGGCATGGACGGCGTCTCGACGCGCTTTGCATTCAAGGTCCTAGCCGCAACGTACAATCACGATACCGCGGAGCTTGGCGCCGATCCCGTCCATCTGATGTATGCGCTCGAGCATTCGATCCGCCGCGAGCAGCTTCCTGAGGAAGTCGAAAAGCGTTACCTCGAATTCATCAAGGCCGAGCTCGTGCCGCGCTATGCGGAATTCATCGGCCACGAGATCCAGAAAGCCTATCTGGAATCCTATTCGGATTACGGTCAAAACCTGTTCGATCGCTACGTGGATTATGCCGATGCCTGGATCGAAGATCAGGACTTCAAGGACCCCGATACCGGCCAGATGCTCAATCGCAACCTTCTCAACCAGGAACTGACCAAGATCGAGAAGCCTGCGGGCATCGCCAACCCGAAGGACTTCCGCAACGAGGTCGTCAAGTTCTCGCTGCGGTCGCGGGCACAGAACAGCGGCAAGAACCCGTCCTGGACCAGCTATGAAAAGATTCGCGAAGTCATCGAGAAGCGGATATTCTCGCAGGTCGAAGACCTTCTTCCGGTTATCTCGTTTGGCTCGAAAAAGGACGGCGATACCGAGAAGAAGCACGGCGAGTTTGTCGCGCGCATGGTGGGACGCGGCTATACCGAGCGTCAGGTTCGCCGGCTCGTCGAATGGTACATGCGGGTGAAGCAAGCCGGCTGAGGCAGATGCAAGGGTGGCTATGCACATCGTCGATCGGCGCCTGAATCCGGGCAGCAAGAGTCTTGAGAACCGCCAGCGCTTCCTGCGTCGGGCCAAGGCGCTGGTTCAGGGCGCGGTCAAGAAGTCCTCGCAGGACCGCGACATCAAGGATGTCCTGGAAGGCGGCGAGGTCAGCATCCCGCTCGACGGGATGGACGAGCCGCGCTTTCGCCGCGAAGGCGGCACGCCGCGACATGGTGCTTCCTGGAAACAAGAAGTTCATCGAAGGCGACATGCTTCCGCGTTCGGGCGAGAGGCGGCGGAAGAGCGTCCGAGCCCGGGTGAGGGCGACGGCGAGGATGCGTTCCGGTTCGTTCTCAGCCGCGACGAATTTGTCGATCTGTTCCTCGACGACCTCGAATTGCCTGACCTCGCCAAGCGGAAGCTTGCCGAAGCCGAGAGCGAGGGGCATTCGCCGGGCCGGTTACGCGACCTCCGGCTCGCCCGCGAATATTTCGGTGAGCCGTACGGTGCGGCTCGCGCATGGCGCGGCGGGTCGCGTTGCGGCGGCCGCGGCCGGAAGAGATCGCGGCAGCTCGAGGCGGAGATGGAGGACTGCGACGAGGCGCGCCGCGTCGAGTTGATGGCCGAGATCGAAGCATTGAAGGCAAAGATTTCGCCGGATCCCGTTCATCGATCCGATCGACATCCGATACCGCCGCTTCGAAACCATGCCGAAGCCGGTCGCCCAGGCCGTCATGTTTTGCCTGATGGACGTGTCTGGCTCGATGTCCGAGCATATGAAGGACCTCGCCAAGCGCTTCTACATGCTGCTCTACGTGTTTCTGACGCGGCGCTATCGCCACGTCGAGATCGTCTTCATTCGGCATACCGACCGGGCGGAAGAAGTCGACGAGGATACCTTCTTTCACGGGCCGGCATCGGGCGGTACGCTGGTGTCGAGTGCGCTGCAGGCGATGCACGATATCGTCAGGTCGCGGTTTCGTCCGGCGGACTGGAACATCTACGCCGCGCAGGCCTCCGACGGAGACAATTCCCTCTCGGACGGAGAGGTCGCGGGCCGGCTGCTGACCGAGATGATCCTGCCGGTCAGCCAGTTCTTTGCCTACCTGGAAGTCGGCGAGACCGGTGGCAGCACGTTCGATATGCCGGATTCCATCGCTTTGGACGCTGTATCAGCGTCTGCGCGCCGACGGAGCGCCGCTGTCGATGCGCAAGGTCAGCGACCGCAGCGAAATCTTCCGGTGTTTCACGATCTCTTCCAGCGCCGCCGAAAGCAGGAGAAAGCCGCGCCATGACCGCGACAGCCGGATACCTGTTTGAGGGCGCGGACTGGGACTTCCCGACGCTGCAGCGTATCCACGATGCTTGCGAGGAGATTGCGCGATCTGAACTCGGGGCTCGACGTCTATCCCAACCAGATCGAGGTCATCACCGCCGAGCAGATGCTGGATGCCTATTCCTCGGTCGGCATGCCGCTGTTCTACAAGCATTGGTCGTTCGGCAAGCATTTCGCCTATCACGAGGCTTCCTACCGCAAAGGGCTTGATGGGCCTCGCCTACGAGATCGTGATCAACAGTCTCGCCGTGCATTTCCTATCTGATGGAGGAAAACACCGCGACCATGCAGACGCTGGTGATCGCCCACGCCGCGTTCGGCCACAACCATTTCTTCAAGAACAACTACCTGTTCAAGCAATGGACGGATGCCGACGGCATTCTCGATTATCTCGAATTTCGCCAAGAGCTACGTGGCGCAATGCGAGGAGCGTCACGGCCGGCTGGCGGTCGAGCAGACGCTCGATGCCGCGCACGCCCTGATGTCGCATGGGATCGACCGCTATCCCGGCAAGAAGAAGCTCGATCTTCGCGCGGAAGAGAAGCGTGCCGGCAGAGCGCCGCTTGCACGAGGAGGCGGCGTTCAACGATCTGTGGCGAACCGTTCCGACCGGACCGGTCAAGAGCGCCGCGTTGCTGAGCGTCGGAGCGCCGCCGCAGCGCTGCTTGGGCTGCCACAGGAAAACCTGCTGTACTTCCTCGAAAAGACGGCGCCGCGGCTGCAGCCCTGGCAGCGCGAGTTGCTGCGGATCGTGCGGCACATCGCGCAGTATTTTTATCCGCAGAGTCAGACCAAGGTCATGAACGAGGGCACCGCGACCTACGTGCATTACCGCATCATGAACCGGTTGCACGAACAGGGCCGGATTTCCGACGGCAATTTTCTCGAATTCCTGCAGTCGCACACCAATGTGGTGTTTCAGCCCGATTTCGACGATCACGCGCTTTCCGGGCTTTAATCCCTACGCGCTCGGCTTCGCGATGATGCAGGACATCGAGCGCATCGTCTCCAATCCCGACGACGAGGATCGCGAATGGTTTCCGGACATTGCCGGGACGCGGCGACGTGATGGCGCGTGCTGCGCGATGTCTGGGCCAACTACCGCGACGAAAGCTTCATCAGCCAGTTCCTCAGCCCGCGACTGATGCGGCACTTGCGGTTGTTTCATCTGCATGACGATCCAGAGCGAGACGCGCCGGCATTCAAGGTCGATGCGATCCATGACGAACGCGGCTATCGTCGGGTTCGCCGCGAATTGGCGCGGCAGTACGACGTCGGCTTCATCGATCCCAACATCGAAGTGGTCGATGTCGATCTCGCCGGCGATCGTCGCCTGATGTTGCGCCATACCGTGCGTGAAGGGCGCGCAGCTGAACGAGACCGACGCCAAGCGCGTGCTGCAGCACCTCGCCGATCTCTGGAGCTATGACGTATCGCTGGTCGAAGTCGATGCTGCAGACAACGTGCTCAAGGAATACGTTTTGAGCCCGCGCGGGTTCGCCGCAGCGGCGTAAGCGGTTGCCGGCTAATCTCGACGCGGCTTTGACGAACGTCTGCTGACGGCACAACTCGTGCCTGGCGGTCTGTGTTCCGGTCTGTCGGTAGTTCGGACATGCTCGCGTGACCCTGCTCGAGCTTGGCGCCTGATCAAGGGCGCCGAGACCGGTTGACGCCATTTCCCAGAGTGCCGCCCGGCCTAAAATGCGATAGCTTTCGACCGCTCAACCCATTTTGGCAGGTGCGGGCACATGCGGCGACGGCACTTCATCCACCTTCTCGGCGGCGCGGTCGCGTGGCCGATTGCCGGCGCATGCGCGAGCTGTCAACCAGGCGCCCACTCGTTGCGGTTCTGAGTGGCGTTACGAGAGAAGGTTATGCGCGCGGTCAGCGCTTTTGAGCGCTGGCATGCGGGAACTCGGCTACGTGGACGGCCAGAATATCGATATCGAATACCGGTTTGCCGATGGCCGGTTAGAGCTGACTTGCCTGACTCTGCAGAGGAGCTGGTCAGACTTTCGCCAGAACGTGATCATGGCCGCTCGTTACTCCGGCCGCTGTCGCGATAAGAGCGCTGACCCGGACCATCCCGATTGTTTGCCCCTTGCTTGCCGATCCGATCGGACTTGGCTTGATTGCGAGCGAGTCACGGCCAGGAGGCAACGTGACCGGCGTTTTGTTCCGCACCGAAGGTCTGGCTGGCAAGCAAGTCGAGCTTGCGCTCCAAATCGATACCTAGGCGTGGTCAAAATCGGATTCTGTGGTGAATGTCGCCAGCGGGACAATTATCGACCGGCAAGAATTGGAGAGCGTGTGTCAGAAGTTGAGACATCAAGCTGGTCCCGGCCGAGGTCCGTTCACCCGATGACCTTGATGCGGCATTTCAGGCATTGGCAAATGACCATGTCCGAGGCGGTCATCGTGCTCGTCGACGGCTTTGTTTTTCAACGACGCAAAACGGATCGCCGCGCTTGCTGCTGCGGCGCGATTGCCAGCTATCTATGGATTCCGGGATCATGTCGATGCGGGCGGCCTTGTCAGTTACGGGGTCAACCTGTCTGAGAACTTTCATCGCGCCGCCACCTATGTGGACAAGATTCTCAAGGGAGCCAAACCCGCCGATCTTCCTGTAGGAATTTCCCACCAAGCTCGAACTGATCGTCAACAACAAGGCCGCCAAGGCGCTCGGACTGAACCATCTCGCCTTCTTTGCTTGTCCGTGCCGACGAGGTGGTCGAATGAATGTTGCCACCTTCCGACAACGCATATCGATACCCCGGGTCGATATCGATCCCGGACAATCGGCTGTTTGTCGGCTTTCGGCTCTGTGACTTCAGAAGGCTGGGGGCTCAGGGCCGCAGATACGAATATCCCTGCGATTGCAGTTCCGCGATCCGGACCACGCCGCCTCTGTCGGCGCTGATGAATCCGGGCAGCAAGATCCTTCAGCGCCACGTTCTGCGATTTCATGGTGTTGCCGCATGCGGCGAGTTCAAGGCCCGCCCTGAAAATTGACCGACGCGCCGGCGTGAGATCCGGGTTGGCCGAGCTTGCGTGAAATGCCCGCAGCGCCTGGCCGTGCACCACCAGCGCGATGGTGACGTTGTCAGGACCGCCGACGCCGTCGAAATGATTCTCAATGTTGCCGATGCACGAAATTGACCTTGTCGAGGTCGTTCAGGTGATAGACGACCTCTCTAGTTTACCTTGCAGCCTATCCTGCGGCCCAGCGTCGGTGGCGGCGTTTGCTCGCGTGGTTGCCGACGCGAAGGCAGCGCCAAGCGCTGAAAACGCGCCCCATAAAATGCGGCGTCGATGCATGGCGTCCTCCCATAGCTGGCTTGCGTTCTGCGAGGCGGCAGCTTCCGCCGAACCTGTCATTTGTGTCTCGATCGCCGCGAGTTCCTCTGCGGTCGGTCACCAGCGAGTGCGCATTCACGCGTATCGATCCGATCCAAGCCGGAAGATCTTGTCATCGGCGCCGGCGACCAGTGAATCGCCGGCTTCCTCGTCGGGCTTGTTGTTTTGCCAGATGCGAACCCGCTCGAGCCTGATGATGGCGGACTTGTCGTCTTTCGACAAGCGCGACGCCGATGCCGCCGCCATCGCAATCGACGCCGCAGCCGAACCGCATTTCATTACCGGCGTCTTCGGCGACGACGTGGCTGCAGAAGCCGCTGGAGTCGAAATCGCCCGACCGATGGCGATACTTGACGCCGAGGCGGAACGAATAATTGGTGGTGTTCTCGTCCGACGGGATTTCCGCCGTCACCAGCAGCTTCATCGCGCTGACTTTTTGCTTGGGATGCCGCGCCAGATGATCGGGTCGTAGCGGCGCACGAAGCAGGCATATTCGACCTTCTTGCCGGGCGGCCGTCGACGAACATCCTGACGTCGAATGCCATCGGCCTTGGCCTTGTCGATGCCGTCCTCCTGGGCGTGGCCGACGGTGGCCGAGGCAGCCGCCATTGCGGCGACCGCCAATACAATCCAGGTGCGCTTCATGAGGTTCTCGGCCACACGACATCCACCATCGGCGCGGCCAGCCATCTTCAGCACGATGTGCCGCGTTGCGAATGACGGCTGTCAATTCGACGTTTGGTCGCGACACGCGTGGGCGTTCAAGCGCCTCTCGCGTAGCCGCTCCGGATGCATGCGAAACGCAAGTCCGGCGCCGAGCAACAACAGACAAATCGAGCCGGCAAATGGCAAGGTCCAGCTTCCGGTCCGATCGATCAGATAGCCGAACACGAAGGGCGAAATGATGCCGGCAACGCCGAAGCCGAAATTCATCATGCCGCTCGCTGATCCGGAATATTTTGGCGCGATGTCCATCGGCACTGCCCAGATCTGGTGCTACCACCAGTTCGACGGAAAAGAACGCCGCGGCGAGTGAGATCGCCGCGACGTTGACGTCGTGAACCAGCATCACCGGAATCAGGAACAGAAAGCCGCCGAGCATACCGGCCACGATGACGTTGCGCCGCGCCGCGGTCCGGTCGCCGCGTGCGGTGCAGGATCCGGTCGCTCACCACGCCGCCCAAGCGTGTCGCCGATCACGCCGGCAAGGAAGACGCCGGCCGAGTAGAATGCCGATTGCATCAGGCTCTGCTGATAGTTCTGGTAAAAGAACGACGGTATCCAGCTTAGGAACAGCCACAGCGTCCAGCCGTAGCAAAAATCGACCGCGGTCACCGGCAGCATGCGGCGGAATAACTTGAGCCACGGCACCGGCTCGCTCGCAGTGCCTCGGCTGCGTAGCTGGAAGCGTCGCAAGTTCCTCGGCGGTCAGTGGTGGCGCTGCCGGTACGTCGCGAAAATACCACAACCAGACAAGGACCCAGATCAGGCTCAAGAGCGCAAGCACAACGAACGCGCCGCGCCACGACACCAGCCCGACCAGCAAGGCGATCAGAGGCGGCGTTGACCGCGTTTCCGATCCGCGCAGACGAATGCGTGATGCCCTGGGCGAAACCCCAACTGCGCTCCGGCACCCACGCCGCCATGGCGCGCGTCGCGGTCGGAAAGGTCGCGCCTTCGCCGATGCCGAGGGCTAGTCGCGCGGCGAACAGGCTCGCGAGCCCGCCGACAGCGCCGTTGCCGCCGTCGCCGCGCATACGATCAGGCCGCTGACGCAACAGCGTCAGACGCGCACCGAATTTGTCGCCGAAGTAGCCTCCGATCAGCTGGAACAGCGCATACGGATAGGCGAATGCCGAAAACGCCAGGCCAAGTTGCGGTATTGCTCAAGTCGAGGTCCGCCTTGATCAGCGGCGCGGCCGTCGAGATGTTGACCCGATCCACATAGAGGATCAGGTACATCGAGGCAGATGATCAGCAGGACCGTGTTGGAGACGCCGAACCTGCGCATCAGACCGGCGCCGCGCTGCCCTTGATCTGCGTGCGGTGCATGATGCGGCGTGCGGAGGCGTCGAACGGGTCGCGCCGATGCATGGTGCAGCGGTTATCCCACAGCACGAGGTCGCCGACCCGCCAGACGTGCTCCCAGGCGAATTCCGGCGCGCGACGAAATCCCAGAGCTCGTCGAGCAGCGCCTCGGAGTCCGCAAGTTCGAGCCCCATGAGATACGCATTGCGCCGGCGGCCGAGATAGAGCATGCGCCGCCCGGTGTCGGGGTGGGTACAGACCAGCGGGTGCACGGCGCCCGGCGACGTCCGGGATCGTCGGTTGCGGTGACGCCCTGGCGCAGATAGCCGCCGCTGTTGTAGGTGCCGTCGTGCTTGATCTTCAGGTCCGCGATCCGGTCGCTTCAGCCTGTCCGGCAGCGCTTCGTAGACCGCGTACATGCTGCAAAACGAGGTGTTGCCGCCGGCGGGCGGCACCTCGAGCGCGTAAAGCATGCTCGCCATCGGCGGCACGTCGAGATACGACATGTCGGTATGCCAGACGGCTTCGCCGGCGCCGAGGCTGCCGATCGGCTGGCCGTTCACGGTCACGTTGGAAACGATGTAGATTTCAGGCAGCCCTTCGACGAAGCGCCGGCCGGTCTCCTGTACCGGCGCCCAGTCGAGGATCGCCGAAGCGGCGGCTGAACGCGATGAGGTCCTGGTCGCTGAGCGTCTGGCCGCGCACCAGAATGACCTGATGGTCGTGCCAGGCGCGCTCGAGCGCCGCGAACTGCGATGCGTCGAGATCTCTGAGATCGACGCCGCGCACTCGGCGCTCAGCGCAGCCCCGGTCGAAATCACCTCGATCGGCTTACGCGCGGACGTCGCGCGCGATTTCACTCTGAACGTTTAAAACCATCGGAACTCTCCAGCTGCGTGGGCCAATCCGCAGAAATATTATCATCACGCAGTGGGCGAGGGAAGGTTACGGCACAACTACGTGAACGTTTGCCGTCTAAAAATTCTGCGCCGCGAAGCGTGGCGCCGAGTTGAAACGAGTTCGCGGCCCGGTCGGTGGCGTAACGGTCGCAATGAAGTTATGTTTTCGCCATAGAAGTCATTGCGCCGCCCGAAGGTTACCGATCGGCTCCATATGAGGTCTGGAAGGGATTGAGCGCTGGCATGGTTCCTCATAGCATTGGCGACAGCTTCGTGAATGAAGCGCATGAGCGAGGCGGCCGCGCCAGAGCCAGCGGGATCGTTTCATTCCGCTGCGGAAGTCGGATATTGTCGGCGGCCTCGTCGCCGAGGGCCGCCTTGACGACGTCCAGCAGGCCGGACTTCAGGCAATTTGCCCGCATGCTGGGCGCCATCTTTCACCACCAGTATTTCGAAGAACTTGACCGGCTGCGCGAGGCCTATTTTTACTTCGACCCGGAGGTCGATCCGAAAGCTTGCGGCGCCGCCAACGGATCGCGAGGCGGCCTATCGCCGCCTGAGCGAGGAGTTCGTCCGCGTACTGACGGAGGCCAACTTCATCGAAATCACGCATGACGAGATCGCGCGCGCCTTTGGCGAGCACGCCCTGGTGCGCGTGAAGATCAAGGCGCCGGTCGAGGACTATCGCGATGTCCGCATGTTCCGCCGCGGGCAGCCACAAGGAGACCATCGATATTCCGGCCTGGTTTGGTTTGCGCAAGCGTCCGCTCGAAATCGAGGTCTACGACGATGTGGTGATGATGGTTGCGACCAAGTCCGGACGGCACGACGCCGGCCGATGTCCCGCAAGGCGCTGTGGAGCGCCAGGCGGCGCAGACAGAAGATCCGCGGCGGCGCGGTACTGTTCAAGTATTTCCGCGCACATCGCCCGCGGCGATCTCGAGGCGCTTGTTTCCAATGTCCGCGTGGTGATGAGCCTGTCCGACCATTTTACGCTGGGCGTGCCGGCGCTTGTCGGCGGCGTACCGATCCTGCTCAAGCTCGCCTCGACCATGACGGTGTTGTTTGTCGTAGCCGGCTTCTATCTCGGCCTCAACGGCACGATGCGCGATAACGACGTGGAGCAGGCGCTGGCCGCGCTCAGCGGACTGTTCGCGCTTGGCGCCTTCATGTTGCGGCAATGGGGAAATTTCCACCGCCAGTCGCTGATCCATCAGAAGCAGCTCACCGACAATATCTATTATCGCAACGTCAACAATAATTCCGGCATCTTCAATTACATCATCGGCGAGGCGGAGGAGCAGGATTGGAAAGAAGCGCTGCTCGCCTATTACGGCCTGCTGACCGCCGCAGGACCCCTCACACGCGAGGCGCTTGATGCGCGCATCGAGAGCTGCTGGCGCAGCTGTTCGGCGTCTCCGCCGCCTTTGAGATCGACGATGCGCTGGCGCGGCTGAAGCGCCTCAACCTCCTGGACGAAACCGGCGGCTGCCTCGTCTGTGCCGCCGCTTCCCGGACGCGCTCGCGCGCCTCGACGGCGACTGGAAGGAGCTGTTTACTTACGCCCTAGCGCAGGCTGGCGTTGATCTTGTCGAGCGCGGCGGAGCCCGGGCACAGCGCCTTCGCGTCCGAGCGTGGTTGAGCGGCGTCGTCCACCGTGTCGAGGTGGCTGTGCAGGTCTTCCGACTCCGGATCGACGTAGAGCAGGCCGGTGACGATCTGGCCCTTGGCGGCGTGCTTCTGCAGGAACGGTCATCGCCGCCGAGCCGGTCATGCGGGTCGTAGTCGGCATCGATCTTGCGCAGCGCCATCCTGCGTGCCGTCGTGCTGCTCGACCACCTGCACCGTGCCCGGCGCGTAATCGACCGTGATCGGATCGCGGCCGGTGATGACGTCGAGGCCGGTTCACCGCATCGTTGTGCTCGCGGACGTAATCGAAGCTCTTGGTCGAGCCGGCGTGGTTGTTGAAGGCGACGCAGGGGCTGATGACGTCGATGAAGGATGCGCCCTTGTGCGCGGATCGCGGCCGCGATCAGCGGCACCAGCTGGGTCTTGTCGCCGGAGAAGCTGCGCGCCACGAAGCTCGCGCCGAGCTGCAGCGCGATCGCCACCAGGTCGATGGCGTTGTCGGTGTTCATCACGCCCTTCTTGGACTTCGAGCCGCGGTCGGCGGTGGCCGAGAACTGGCCCTTGGTCGAGGCCGTAAACGCCGTTGTTCTCGACGATATAGGTCATGTTGACGCCGCGCCGGATCGAATGCGCGAACTGGCCGAAGCCGATCGAGGCGCGAGTCGCCGTCGCCGGAAACGCCGAGATAGATCAGATCGCGGTTGGCGAGGTTGGCGCCGGTCAGCACCGACGGCATGCGGCCATGCACCGAATTGAAGCCGTGCGAATTGCCGAGGAAATAGTCCGGCGTCTTCGAGGAGCAGCCGATGCCGGAAATCTTGGCGACGCGATGCGGCTCGATCGACAGCTCGAAGCAGGCCTCGATGATCGAGGCGGTGATCGAGATCGTGGCCGCAGCCGGCGCACAGCGTCGAGATCTTGCCCTCGTAATCGCGGTGGGTGAAGCCGAGATCGTTCTTCGGCAGGCCGGGATGCTGGAATTTCGGCTTGGCGATATAGGTCATGACTTCACCTTGCGGAGCGGGGTCACCTTGAGCTGGTCCTGATGGTCGCCGATGGCGCTGGCGATGAAGCGCGCGGTGATCGGCGTGCCGTCATAGTGCAGGATCGGCACCAGCCGGACCGGATCGATGCCGTTCTCGTTGACGATCAGCGAGCGCAGCTGGGCGTCGCGGTTCTGCTCGACCACGTAGACGAAGTCATGGTCGGCAATGAAGCTTGCGACGCTGGAATGGAACGGGAAGGCGCGGATCCGCAGCCGGTCGAGCTGATGCCCGCGCGCCTCCAACAGCCCGATCGCCTCGTCCATGGCCGGCGCGGTCGAGCCGAAATAGATCACGCCGTATTTGGTCGGCTTGGCGGCGTTGGCCTGCAGCGGCCGCGGCACCATGTCCTGCGCGGTCTCGAACTTGCGCACCAGCCGCTGCATGTTGTCGGCGTAGACCGGCGCCTTCCTCGGAATAGCGCGCGTAGCGGTCGCGCGAGGTGCCGCGGGTGAAGAACGAGCCCTTGGTCGGATGCGTGCCGGGATAGGTGCGGTAGGGAATGCCGTCGCCGTCGACGTCGAGATAGCGGCCGAAGTCGCGGCCGTCGTCCGAGCATCTCCGCGGTCATCACCTTGCCGCGGTCGTACTGCCTGGCGTCGTCCCACTTCAGCGGACGGCACAGCCGGTGGTTCATGCCGATGTCGAGATCGAGCATCAGGAAGATCATGGTCTGCAGCCGCTCGGCGAGATCGAACGCCTGCGCCGCGAACTCGAAGGCTTCGGCCGGGTCTTCCGGGAACAGCAGCACATGCTTGGTGTCGCCGTGCGAGGCATAGGCGCAGGCGATGATGTCGCATTGCTGGGTGCGCGTCGGCATGCCGGTCGAGGGACCGGCGCGCTGCACGTTCATGATCACGGCCGGAATCTCGGCGAAGTAGGACAGGCCGATGAATTCCGTCATCAGCGAGATGCCGGGACCGGAGGTGGCGGTGAAGGCGCGCGCGCCGTTCCAGTGACGCGCCGATCACGATGCCGATCGAGGCCAGTTCGTCCTCGCCCTGCACGATGGCGTATTTGCGCCTTGCCGGTTTCGGGATCGTGCCGCAGCTTCTTGCAGTGGGCTGCCGAAGGCGTCGGCCAGCGACGATGACGGCGTGATCGGATACCAGGCGCAGACGGTGGCGCCGCCATAGACCGCGCCGAGCGCGGCCGCGCTGTTGCCTTCGATGAAGATGCGGTCGCCGACCTTGTCGGCCTTCTTGACCCGCAGCCCGATCGGGCATTTCAGGTTCTGCAGCGCCCAGTCGCGGCCGAGATGCAGCGCATGGACGTTCGAGGACAGCAGCTTTTCCTTGCCCTTGTACTGTTCGCCGATCAGTTGCTCGACGAGCTTCGGGTCCATGTCGAGCAGGGCGCACATCGCGCCGAGATAGATGATGTTCTTGAACAGCTGGCGCTGGCGCGGATCGGTATAGGTCGAGTTGGTGATCGCGGTCAGCGGCACGCCGATCACGGTGATGTCGGCGCGGAATTTCGACGTCGGCATCGGCTTGGTCGAGATCGTAGAACAGATAGCCGCCGGGCTCGATCGAGGCGACGTCCTTGTCCCAGGTCTGCGGGTTCATCGCCACCATCATGTCGACGCCGCCGCGGGCGCCGAGATGGCCGGCCTCGGTCACGCGCACCTCGTACCAGGTCGGCAGGCCCTGGATGTTGGAGGGAAGACGTTGCGCGGCGACGACCGGCACGCCGTGGCGCAGGATCGAGCGCGCGAACAGTCTCGTTGGCGCTCGCCGAACCCGAGCCGTTGACGTTGGCGAAGCGGACGACGAAGTCGTTTACGCTGCTGATCGGGCTTTGGACTGGACATGTTGATCCCGCGTGAGTCATATCGATGAGGTATTTCTGCATGTCCCAGGCGCCGGTGGGACAGCGCTCGGCGCACAGCCCGCAATGCAGGCAGACGTCTTCGTCCTTCACCATGACGCGCCCGGTCTTGAGGCCGTCGGCGACATAGAGCGTCCTGGTCGAGATGCGGCGAGGGCGCTTTCAGCCGCTGCCGCAGATCCGCTTCCTCGCCGTTCTCCGTGAAGGTGATGCAGTCCATCGGGCAGATGTCGACGCAGGCGTCGCATTCGATGCAGGCGGGCGCCGACGAACACGGTCTGGACGTCGCAGTTCAGGCAGCGCTGCGCCTCGCCGAGCGCGAGCTTGACGTCATAGCCGAGTTCGACCTCGGCGCGGATGTCCTTCCAGCGCGATCACCTTGTCGCGATGCGGCACCTTGTAGCGCTTGTCGCCGGAGATGTCGTTGTCGTAGCTCCACTCGTGGATGCCCATCTTCTGCGACGAGATCATGCACTTCGGGAAGCGGGCGCTCGGTGATGTCCTCGCCGGAGAGCATCTTGTGGATCGAACAGCGCGGCGTCATGGCCGTGCGCCACCGCCCAGATGATGTTCTTCGGGCCGAACGCCGCGTCGCCGCCGAAGAACACTTTCGGATTGGTCGACACGAAGGTCTTGGCATCGACCTGCGGCATGTTCCACTTGTCGAACTCGACGCCGCAGTCGCGCTCGATCCAGGGGAAGGCGTTCTCCTGGCCGACCGCGACCAGCACGTCGTCGCAGGCGATGGTCTGGTCGGGTTCGCCCGAGGGCACCAGGTTGCGCCGGCCCTTGGCGTCGTATTCGGCCTTCACCTTCTGGAAGGTGACGCCGGTGAGCTTGCCGTTGTCATGCGTGAACGCCACCGGCACCATGAAATTGAGGATCGGAATGTCCTCGTGGAGGGCGTCTTCCTTTTCCCAGGGCGCACGCCTTCATTTCCTCGAAGCCGGAACGCACGATCACCTTGACGTCCTCGCCGCCGAGGCGGCGCGCGGTGCGGCAGCAATCCATCGCGGTGTTGCCGCCGCCGAGCACGATGACGCGGCTTGCCGATCTTCTCGACATGGCCGAACGAGACCGAGGCCAGCCATTCGATGCCGATGTGGATATTGGCGGCTGCTTCCTTGCGGCCGGGAATCTCGAGCTCGCGGCCGCGCGGCGCGCGGAGCCGACGAAGATCGCGTCGTAATTTTCGCCGAGCAGCTTCTTCAGGCTGTCGATGCGATGACCGCCCTTGAACTCGATGCCGAGGTTGAGGATGTAATCGGTTTCCTCGTCGATCACCGAATCCGGCAGCCGGAATTTCGGAATCTGGCTCCGCATCATGCCGCCCGCCTTGGGGTCGGCATCGAACACGGTGCAGTGATAGCCGAGCGGCGCGAGATCGCGCGCCACCGTCAGCGAGGCGGGACCGCCGCCGACCAGCGCGATGCGCTTGCCGTTCTTCGCGAGCGGCTTCGGCATGCGGTGCTTGACGTCGTCCTTGAAGTCGGCGGCGACGCGCTTCAGGCGGCAGATCGCAACCGGAGTTTCCTCGACGCGGCCGCGGCGGCACGCGGGCTCGCACGGACGATCGCAGGTGCGTCCCAGAATTCCGGGAAACACGTTCGATTTCCAATTGATCATGTAGGCGTCGCTATAACGGCCCTCGGCAATCAAACGGATGTATTCGGGAACTGGCGTGTGCGCGGGGCAGGCCCATTGGCAATCGACAACTTTGTGAAAGTAGTCCGGCGCCGAAATATCAGTCGGTTTCATTCCTACCTTGTCCGCGCGAACAATGAGAAGCGCGGCCTTATTTTGCCTGCGAACGCTCAGTCGGCGTTCTTGTGGTTTTTGAATTGGATCATAGGCTTATCTTATTAGAGCCATTCAAGACGCTGCACAAAGGCAATTTTGCGCGATCTCCAGCTTTCAATGCATGGCAGCGCACTCAGCGTTAATGTTCGCAGACATTGATGCGGCGGTGCAGCATGTGCGGCGCAGCCGGCTTTGCACGGGATCTTAGTCGCCGGGAAGTCGCTCTTCGCGAGGTCCCACATCAGCCGGTAGACGCCGCTCGAGACCACCAGCGGCTTTGAGCGCGGCATTGTCGGTGAACCGCGCCGCGGCCGCCGGGACCGCATTCACATCGGTGGCGTCGATCAGCACGAACCAGTCGCCGGCGCCGGGATTGGGCGCCGAGGGATCGTCGGTGATGGGTCGCGACAGCGCCGGGTCGCTCTCGATCAGGTGCATGGAGATGATGCCGTCGAGATTTGACGGATCGAGCTGCATCCCGCAGCGCGGTGCGCAATTTGTCCTCGCCGCCGGCGGCAGGACGCAGCCGGATGATGCCGAGCGCCGCGCCGCGGCCCGTGCCGCGGCTGACCGTGATGCGCGCGACCCCGCGGATCATGTTCTTGAAAGCGCGGCGATGTTGGCCTTCGACCAGGCGGTCTGGTTGGCGAGCGCGGTGCGGTAGGCCGGGCTGTCCAGCACCTCGAAGGTTTCGGTGGAATAGAGGCTAGAGATATTTCGGATTGCCGTCATGCGCGACATAGCGCCGCGCTTCGAGGAAACCGTCGATCGCGACGCGCTCCTCGGAGATGTTCGCGGTCGTACCAGCGGTTGAATTCCGCCTCGTCCGATGCGATCGATGTTCATCGACGTCAGCAGCATGCCTTTTCCGGCCATCGGCATTTTCGAAGATCCTTATTTGCTGATCCTGGAAGCCATATCCGCAATCGCCTTCATCACGGCGTCGCGGACGCCGGGATCGTACAGCGTATGGCCGGCGCCTTCGACGATGCGAATCTCGGCCTCGCGCCACACGCGCGCCAAGCGCGTGCGAGGATCGCCGGCGGACACGAGCAGATCATAGCGGCCCTGCACGATGATGCCGGGAATGCCTGCGAGCTTGCCGGCCTCGCTCATCAACTGGTTCGGCTGTCATGAAGCAGTTGTTGGCAAAATAATGCGCTTCCATGAACGGCGTGGCGGGCAGGCGCCCGCGACGAGTTCAGCGCGCGCAGGATCGAGCCTGCGCGCGGTTCGGCGTGTGTTCGGAGAGAATGCGCTCGGTCTCGCCCCAGGCCCGCGCCGCCGGGCCGTGCACGGCGGAATCGGGATCGAGGATGCGGCGGAAATAGGCATCGATCGGCTGTGCGCGTTCTTCCGCGCGGCAGCACGCTCGAGAAAATCGTCGATAGAGCGCGGGATAGAAGCGCGGCAGCAGCATCGAGAAACCCGTCTTCGATTTCCCGGCGGGTGCCGAGGAAGGTCGCGCGCAGCACGATGCCGGTGACGCGGTCGGGATGCGACTGCGCATAGGCCAGCGCCAGCGTCGCGCCCCAGGAGCCGCCGACGATCATCCAGCGTTCGAAGCCGAATTTTTCGCGGATCATCTCCATGTCCGCGATCAGATGCGGCAGCGTGTTGTCGTCGCGGCGGCCCCTGGGTCGGCTGCGGCCGGCGCCGCGCTGGTCGAACAGCACCGCATGAAAGCGTTCGGGATCGAACAGCCGGCGATGATCGGGCTGGCATCCGCTGCCGGGCCCGCCATGCAGATAGACCGCGGGGATGCCGCCGGTGCGGCCGACGCTCTCGACATAGATATCGTGGCCGTCGCCGACCGTCGAGCTGTTCCGACGTCAGCGGCGCAAACGGATCGGCGCGTCTTGCTGGATTTTCCCGCGTCGGCGTCAGGCGCCATGCTCGCCTTCCGTCTCCAGCGTGCCGCCGGCGAAATTGCGATAGAGGAAACGGTTGCTGGTCGGCGGCGGCCTCCAGTCTCGGCCTGCTTGAAGATCTGCTCATGCATCGGCGACAGCGTGCAGGCCGGATCGGTATTGCCGGCGTCGCCGGTCAGCGCAAAGGCCTGGCAGCGGCAGCCGCCGAAGTCGATTTCCCGGAATTCGCAGCTCTTGCAGGGCTCCTTCATCCAGCCGGTGCCGCGATAGCGGTTGAAGGCCTCCGAGTTCTGCCAGATCCAGGCGATCGAATGATTGGAGCGCACCGACTGGAATTCGAGCCCGGTGATGGTTTCGGCGGCGTGGCAGGGCAGGATCTTGCCGGCGGGCGAGATGTTGAAGAACTGCCGGCCCCAGCCGCCCATGCATTTCTTCGGCCGCAGCGCGTAATAATCCGGCACCACATAGTCGATCGCGAGAACGCCTTTCAGCCGCACCTGCAGCTTCCTCGACGATGCGGCTGGTCTCCTCGATCTGCGCCATCGTCGGCATCAGCGCCGCGCGGTTCTTCAGCGCCCAGCCGTAATACTGGACATTGGCGACCTCGAGCCGGTCGGCGTCGAGATCGACCGCCATCTGGATGATGTCGGCAAGCTGATGCAGGTTCTGCCGGTGCATGACGGCGTTGACCGTCAGCGGCAGGTCCAGCTCACGCGTCCATTTCGCGGCTTCGATCTTCTTGTCATGCGCGTTCTTCAGCCCGGCGACGCGGTCGGCCACCACGGGCTCGTTGCCCTGGAAACTGATCTGCACGTGGCAGAGCCCGGCATCGGCCAGCGCCGACAGCTTTTCGCTTGGTCAGCAGCACGGCCGAGGTGATGAGATTGCTGTACAGCCCGACATCGCTGGCGTGCTGCACCAGTTCGACCAGATCCTTGCGCGCGGTCGGCTCGCCGCCGGAGAAATGGATCTGCAGCACGCCGATTTCGGCGAGCTCGGTCAAAACCTTCTTCCATTCCTCGGTGGTGAGCTCGCTGCCGCCGCGATCGAGCTCGATCGGGTTGGAGCAATAGGGGCATTGCAGCGGGCAGCGATGCGTCAGTTCGGCCAGCACCGCGAGCGGAATGCCGAAGGTCTCCGCCGTCGAGCGCCGCTGCTCCAGCACCGCGAGCCCGTCACTCGGGATCGCTGGCCGCTGTCTTGCCATCGGCGAGAGTCGGACTCATGAGCGTCTTCTCCCGCGCTTCGGTCAGAAAACCCTTGTCGGCGAGGTCCTGCAGCATGGCGACGACGTCGGTCGCGATCGCCTCGCGCGGCGCTGCGTATTTGGCGGCGAGCTGGTCGACCATGTCAGACGACGCTGCGCACGCCGTCGCAGAGCTGCAGCACCTCGACCGCGATCTCGTCCGGCGCCAGCACGCGCTCCGGCGCCAGGATCACCCAGACCTGCCGCGTCTCGTCGAATTTCAGCCTGGCGTGCCGCGGCAATTTCGGCCGGCTCGCCTCGCTGACACTGATGTTGCGGCTAGCTGCCATCGATCCTCGTCTCAGTTCTCGTCTTTGGGCACGAACGCGCCGGGCGGTATGTGGCCGTCGACATAGGCATGATACAGCGCGTCGAGCTGAACCCATAGCACATTGGTCTTGAAGATCAGCGCGTTGCAGACCGCCTCGCGTTCCGCGGGCGTCTTCGCGTGCTGCCTTGACGTATTCGAGCGCAAAGCCGGCATCGCGCGGCGCCTGCTGTCAGGCGGCGGCTGAAATAGCTCATGATGTCGGGATTGACGAAATCATAGTGCTGCAGCATGCCCGAGATGCGCTCTTCGTGCAGGTTCGGCGCGAACAGTTCCGGTCAGCGAGGAGGCGATCGCCTCGAGCGGCGTCCTGTCGCGGCAGAAATGCACGTAGGCCTCCACCGCAAAGCGCGTCGCCGGCAGGATGCCTTCGGTCGATTCGACATAGGCGCTGTCGAGCCCGAGCCCCTCGGTCAGCTTCGAGCCAGCGCTCGATGCCGCCTTCGTTGCCGAGATCGCCGTCGTGGTCCTCGATCCGGTGCCGCCATTCGATGCGGGTCGCGCGGTCGCGGAACCGCGAGATCACCATCGCGTCCTTGAGCGGGATCGTGCTCTGGTAATAATAGCGGTTCAGCGCCCAGGCCTGCACCTGGCCCTTGTTGAGCTTGCCGCCGTGCAGGAGCCGGTGAAACGGATGCAGGCTGTGATAGCGCGTCGCGCCGATGTGGCGCAGCGTCGCCTCCAGTTCCTCGGCGCTGTTGAGCGAGATGCCCTTGCCGATCGATAGCGCGGTCATTCCGGTGATGGCGCATGACGTTCACAGCGTGATCTCCGTTCCGTCGGCGGGGATTTGCCAGCCCGCCTGTCTCGGCGGTCTTGCGCTCGTCCGAGCCGTGCAGCAAGCGCCGGGTTGGAGTTGTTGATATGCAAGAACATCTTTCGGCCGATATCGAGGCCGGCGAGGCTCTCGATCGCGCCGTGATCGCCTGACATCGAAATATGTCCCATGCCTTGTCCCGTCTTGTTGCCGAGCCCCGCCGCGATCAATTCGTCGTCGCGCCACACGGTGCCGTCGAAGAACACCAGCGGCGCGCCTGCAAGCCGCGATTTGAGATCGTCGGTCACGCGCGCGCAGGCGGCGAGGAAGTAGAAATATTTGCCGCTCGCCTTGTCGCAGGATCCGAAGCCCGAGCGTATCGCCCGCGCCGTCGCCGCCCGCCGGATGCGCCTTGCCTTCCGAGATACCACGCGCCCTTGCCGGGAACCTCGAAGGGCAGCACCTCGATGCCGGACGGCGAGCCGTCGGGCAGAGCGGGTTCGAACGCCTGTGTCGACCTCGATCGGCTGGCGCTTCACGTTCTTCTCGTTCAGCACATTAAAGATGCTGTTGGATTTGAGGATCGCAAGCACCCGCTGATGCGCATAGAGCGTGAAGGGCGAGCCCTCGCGCATCGACAGCAGGCCCGGCGACCGCGTCGATCTCGCCATTGGTCAGGATCACGCCCGCGATCGGGCTGTGGCGAAGCTGGCCTGGCCTGGGATGAAGCTGCGGCGTCGCGATCAACTGCTGGCGCAGATCGGGCGACGCGTTGATCAGAAACCAGTGCTCGCCGTCGGCGCTGACCGCGATCGAGGCCTGCGTGCTCTGCAGTTCGGGATGTTCGCTTCGCGCTGTCCGGCACACCGGACATCCGCAATTCCACTGCGGAACACCGCCACCTGCCGCGGCGCCCAGGACGACGACGCGAAGCATGATCCGTCTCCTGGAGAATTCAGAACCTGAAGTACTGGAGCAAACGCCACGAGGTGGACACCGGCGCAAGACACAGCTCCGCGATCGGGAACGTGTCAGGCCCGGAGGTCCACCTGCGCTAGACGTCGAAACGATCGCTGCCGCTTACTTGCGGGCGGCGCACGCATACATGTTGATTTCCATGCCGACCGGCACTTCGACGATTTTCGGTGCTTTCAGGCCATTTGGCTCTCCTTTTCGATACCGGACGAACTCCGCCCTCAGAGGTAAAGTACTGCGGATCGAAAAGTTCGCCAGTGAAATCTTTTGCCGTCGACCTCCTGCATCATCTATGTTGCAACGCGAAAGAATTCACGGAGTTGTGCGGATGTCGCGGTCAAAACAGCGTGGGATCAAGCGTTTCGCGGTTGCTCGCCACGCGCAAATGGCGATTTTGGTCCGACGGAGCGCTGCCGGCTCCGATAAAGAACTTGTGAGAAGCATGCAGGCCTTGCGGTTGCAAGGCCTCCAACCGGAGTACGTTTCCGCCGATGCCACGATATTTCTTCAACACCCGTATCGGCGATGAGCTGATTTCCGATCCCGACGGCGAAGTGCTCAGCGATCCCGATCGCGCCTGGGAAATGGCGCGCGCCATGATCCGGGAGCTGCTGAGGACCGAGGGCGCCGACGGCGCGCTGTTGAATGCGACCATCGAGGTGACCGACGACGAGGGCGAGATCGTGCTCGAGTTTCCGTTCGCCGAGGCGATCCTCGACGCGCCCGGACCGGCTCCGTCACCAGGCATTGACGGCGCGCGACGCTGGCGCACACCGTGCCCGTGTCATTCCAGCCATGCGTCCGGTCCTGCAGCCATGTTTCCGATTGCGCATCGGCAGAAAATATCGGAGACTGCCGTCCGGGAAAGCCACCGGCGCCGGCATCATGCTTGCCTGCGCGAAGAGATAAGGCTTCCGCGCAGGAGGACTCCATGATGAGCTATTCGTCGGCGCCGCGCAGCCTGTTGCTGGCCGGTGCTTTCTTCGGTGCATTCACGTTGCGGTGCCGCCGCCCAGCAGCCCGCCACGCCGCCGGCTGCCGGCGCAGCCGCCGCCGCCGCGCCGCTTCCGCCGGGCTCTCCCTTGATCGGGCGGCCTGCGGACAGTGAAGCCGCCGCCAAGCTCGCGCCGGTCGCGCCGCCGCCGATTGCCCGCGGCGCCGACAAATTGCCGACGGCAAAGCTCAAGGTGCCGGCCGGCTTCAACATCGAGGTCTATGCCGCCGGCATGGCGAACGCGCGTTCGCTCGCCGAAGGCGACAAGGGCACGGTGTTCGTCGGCAGCCGCCTCGTCGACAAGGTCTACTGCCATCGTCAACAAGGACGGCAAGCGCTCGGTCAAGGTGCATCGCCTCCGGCCTCTATCGGCCGAACGGCGTCGCCTTCAAGGACGGCACGCTCTACATCGCCGAACTGTCGAAGATCTCCAAGATCGACAAGATCGAGGACAGTCATGGACAATCCGCCGAAGCCGACCGTGATCTACGACAATCTGCCGAAGGACGAAGCCCACGGCTGGAAGTTCATCGCCATCGGTCCCGACAACAAGCTTGTATGTTCCGGTCGGCCAACCCGGCAACAACGTGCTGCATGACGACGCCCACGGCCAGATCCGCCGGATCAATCTCGACGGCTCCGGCGCGGAAGTGATCGCCAAGGGCGTTCGCAACACGGTCGGCTTCGACTGGAATCCCGAGACCAAGCAGCTCTACTTCACCGACAACGGACGCGACTGGATGTCGGAAGACGTGCCCGAGGACGAACTCAACCGCGTGACCAAGGTCGGCGAACATTTCGGCGCGCCGTATTGCCTGCAGGGCAATATCGTCGATCCCGAATTCGGCTGGGGCAAATCCTGCAGCGACTACACCGCGCCGGTCGGCCTTGATGGGTCCGCATTCCGCATCGCTCGGCATGCGCTTCTATACCGGCAGCATGTTCCCGAAGGCCTACAAGAACGCGATCATCGTCGCGCGGCACGGCTCGTGGAACCGGTCCAAGAAGGTTGGCGGCGACGTCGTCGTCGTCAAGCTGAACAAGGACGGCAGCGTGAAGTCGATGGAGCCGTTCATCACGGGCTTCCTCGAAGACAACAAGTATATCGGCCGGCCGGTCGACGTGATGCAAATGAAGGATGGCTCGCTGCTGGTCTCCGACGACTGGAACGGCGCTGTCTATCGCATCACCTACGGCAAGCAGAAGGTGGCCGGGCAGTAAGTGGTCAATGCACGTCACATTGCGAGCGAAGCAATCCATCGACCGTGAGAAAGGCTGGATTGCTTCGTCGCTTCGCCTCGCGAATGACGAACATGTCATTGCGAATCGCCGGGATCGGCGATAAGATGCGTAAAACAATAGCTGGCGCTGGCGTTCGCTCTGTCGTCGTCTTCCGGCAAGCTGCCGAGACGCATTGCGGAGCGCGTCGCGCCGTGTCTCGCCTGTCACGGCGAGCGCGGGCAGTCCGAGACCGAGAACACGCCCTCGCTCGGCGGCCAGCGGGCGCCTTACGCGCTGATCCAGCTGTTCATGTTCCGCGAGAAGCTGCGCACCTTCGAGCCGATGAACGAGATGGCGAAGGCGTTGACCGGACGACGACCTACGCACGCTTTTCCGATTTCATCGCCAAGTTGCCGAAGCCGGCGCCGCCGACCGACGCCGGCGATCCGGCGCGGATGCAGCGCGGTCAGGCGCTGGCGCAGCAGCACCGCTGCAACAACTGCCACAATCCCGGATTTTTCCGGCAAGCGAAAACGTCCCGCGCATCGCCAACCAGCGCGAGGACTATCTCGCCAAGACCCTTGGCGAGTACAAGGACAACAGCCGCCACGGCTATGACGGCACCATGGCCGACGTGATGGGCCCGATCACGCCAGAGCAGATCGCCGATCTTGCCTATTTTATCGCCCGCGTCCGCTGAAATCCTCGTTGCATGGCGCCCGCTGGCTGTCCATGCGCATCGCGCGTGACGCTACAAGGACGGCGATCAAACGGAGTTTGCAATGGCAGGATCTCTGGCGCCTGTCGGCCGCGGACCTGGCTACGCTGATCAGGTCGAAGAAAGTCTCGGCGAACGGAGGCGGCCACGTCCGCGCTGGCGCGGCTCGATGCGGTCAACCCGAAGATCAACGCGGTGGTCGACCACAAGCCGGCGGAGGTGCTGGCGCAGGCCGCGGCCATCGACGCCGCGATCGCGCGGGGCGAAGACGCCGGGTCCGCTGGCGGGCGTGCCGGTCACCGATCAAGGTCAATATCGACCAGCAAGGCTTTGCCACCACCAACGGCCTCGAAGCTGCAGCGCGACGTCATCGCCAAGGCCAACAGTCCCGTGGTCGACAATCTGCGCGAAGGCCGGCGCCGTGCATGCTCGGCCGGACCAACTGCCCGGCGTTTTCCTATCGCTGGTTCACCACCAACCTGATCCACGGCGACACCAAGAATCCGCGCGATCCCGGCATCACGCCGGGCGGCTCGTCCGGTGGTGCGGGCGCCGCGGTCGCGGCCGGCATCGGGCACATCGCGCACGGCACCGATATCGCCGGCTCGATCCGCTATCCCGCCTACGCCTGCGGCGTGCACTGGCCTGCGGCCGACGATGGGGCGGATCCCGGCGTTCAACGCGGCGTTGCCGGACCGGCCGATCGGTCCGCAGATCAGCGCGGTCTCCGGTCCGCTGGCGCGCACCATCGGCGATCTCCGGATCGCGCTCGCATGCGATGGCGGCGCGGGATGTCCGCGATCCCTGGTGGATGCCGGCGCCGCTGGAAGGGCCGTCGATGCCGAAGCGCGTCGCGATGTGCCTCAATCCGGATGGACTCGATCCCGTTGCCGAAGTGAAAGCGGCGGTGGCGGACGCCGGCAAGCGGCTGGAGCGGGCGGGCTGGATCGTCGAGGAGATCGCCGACACGCCACCGCTGCGCGAAGCCGGCCGACCTGCAGACCAAACTCTGGCTCGGCGACAACTATGAAGCGCAACTGGAGACCGCCGAGCGCGAGGGCGATCCCGGGCGCGCTGGCCTGCCTGCGCGGCAACCGGGCAAAGGTGCATCCGTTCGACCTCTTCGAAAGCGCTGACGCGGCGCGCGACGCTGACCCGCGAATGGCTGCTGTTCTTTGAAAAATACGCCGTGCTGTTGATGCCGGTGTCCGGCGAGTTGCCGTTCCCGGATCAACTCGACCGCAAGGACGAGGCGTCCTTTGCGCGGGTCTGGCATGCGCAATTGCCGCAGATCGCCATTCCCTTCATGGGCCTGCCCGGGCTAACGGTCTCGACGGGATTGGTCGGGCGGATTCCGGTCGGCGTCCAGCTGGTCTCCGGCCGCTACCGCGAGGACCTCTGCCTTGCCGGCGGGAGAAGCGATCGAGGCCGGCGGTACGCCGTCGGCCGCGATCGATCCCGGCGGCTAAGTTGAAAGAAGACGATGTCAGGCATTTATGATTTTACGGCACAGTCGCTGGCCGGCGAGGAGGTGCCGCTGAAGCGGTTCGAGGGTCAGGTGCTCCTGATCGTCAACACCGCGAGCGCCTGCGGATTCACGCCGCAATACAGGGGCTTGCAGGCAGCTGCATCAGGCGCTGTCGCCGCGCGGCTTTGCGGTGCTCGGCTTTCCCTGCAACCAGTTCGGCGCGCAGGAGCCGGGCGACGCCAGCGCAGATCGAGCGAGTTCTGCGACCAGCAAGTACGCCATTACGTTTCCGATGTTTGCCAAGATCGACGTCAACGGCAGCCACCGCGCCACCCCTTGTACAATTATCTGAAGAGCGCGAAATCGGGCCTGCTCGGCCCGTCGATCAAGTGGAATTTCACCAAATTCCTGGTCGATCGGTCCGGGCAAGGTGGTGGCGCGGCACGCCCCGACCGCACGGCCCGAAGGACTGCAGAAGAGAAATCGAGGCGCTGCTATGAGCGAAGAAAGCGAAGACCGACGACCGATCGAGTTTCCGGACCGCCTCTCGGTCGACCCGAACAGCCCGTATTACAACGCAGAAGTTCTTGCGCGCGACGTCGGCATCCGCTTCAAGGGCGTCGAGAAAGACCAATGTCGAGGAATACTGCATCAGCGAAGGCTGGGTACGCGTCACCGCCGGCAATGCCAAGGACCGCCACGGCAACCCGCTGACCATCAAGGTGCATGGCCCGGTCGAGCCGTATTTCCGGGACAAGGCTGCGTCCTGACATTGATGCGCTGCGCTGGCGCCACGAACCACGCCGTCATGCCCGGGCTTGACCCGGGCATCCACGTCTTCCTGCATCGCGGCAGCAAGGACGTGGATGGCCGGGACGAGCCCGGCCATGACGAGACGGCTAAGCGAAGGCCACGCCATGTCCGTCCGCATCGTCGACGTCCGCGAAATCACAAAGCCGATCTCCTCGCCGATCCGCAACGCCTATATCGACTTCACCAAGATGACGACGAGCCTGGTCGCCGTCGTCACCGACGTCGTGCGCGACGGCAAGCGCGTGGTCGGCTACGGCTTCAATTCCAACGGCCGCTACGGGCAGGGCGGCCTGATCCGCGAGCGCTTTGCGCCGCGGCTGCTCGAGGCCGATCCGAAAACGCTTGCTCGATGACGGCCGGCGACAATCTCGATCCGGACAAGGTCTGGGCCGACGCTGATGTCGAACGAAAAGCCCGGCGGCCATGGCGAACGCTCGGTCGCGGTCGGCACCATCGACATGGCGGTGTGGGACGCGGTGGCGAAGATCGCCGGCAAACCGCTGTTCCGCCTGCTCGCCGAACGTCACGGCCGCGCAGGCCAACCCGCGCGTGTTCGTCTATGCCGCCGGCGGCTATTACTATCCCGGCAAGGATCTGTCGGCGCTGCGCGGCGAGATGCGCGGCTATCTCGACCGCGGCTACAACGTCGTGAAGATGAAGATCGGCGGCGCGCCGATCGCCGAAGACCGCGAGCGCATCGAGGCGGTGCTGAAGGAGATCGGCAACGGACGCGCAGCTCGCGGTCGACGCCAACGGCCGCTTCGATCTGGAGACCGCGATCGCCTACGCCAAGATGCTGCGCGACTATCCGCTGTTCTGGTACGAGGAGGCCGGCGATCCCCTCGACTTCGCGCTGCAGGCGGCGCTCGCCGAATTCTATCCGGCGCCGATGGCGACCGGCGAAAACCTGTTCAGCCACCAGGATGCGCAGCAACCTGATCCGCTACGGCGGCATGCGGCCGGACCGCGACTGGCTGCAGTTCGACTGCGCGCTGTCCTACGGGCTGTGCGAATACCAGCGCACGCTGGACGGTGCTGAAGACCCACGGCTGGTCGCCGAGCCGCTGCATCCCGCATGGCGGCCACCAGATGTCGCTCAATATCGCCGCCGGCCTCGGGCCTCGGCGGCAATGAGAGCTATCCCGATCTGTTCCAGCCCTATGGCGGCTTCCCGGACGGCGTGCGCGTCGAGAATGGCGCACATCACCATGCCGGATCTGCCGGGCATCGGGTTCGAGGGCAAGTCGGATCTCTACACGGAGATGAAGGCGCTGGCGGCGTAAAGGATTGCGCGGGAAACGGTAAACCAGGTGGTGGGTTACGCTGTGCTGAACCCCACCCTGCGCACGACCCCTCATGTCAGCAGATGGATCAACTCTCGCCACCGGCGAAGATATCCTTCTTGATGACCGCGTGAACGCCCCAATTTCCATCGACCACCTGGGTGATGCCGAAGTCGACGCCGATCGTAATCAAAGAGATCGCCTCATCCTCGGTCAGCTTCTTGGTCGTCATCAGAAATTTGCGCATCTTGCGGAACGCATCGCGCAAAGCAAGGTCGACCGACGATTTCGAGTAGATGTCCGACTGCGCCTTGTCGCCCAATTCGGTGAGATAATTGGCGAAGCTGAAGCCGTGCACCAGCCACTCGTCCCTGGTTTCCAGCATCGGATAGTCGAGGGCTTCGAGAGCCGTACCGGCGAGATCGGCCTTCTTGTGCAGGATGATCTGGAAGGTGCCGTTCAGCGAGCATTCGATTGCGGTACCGCACAGTTCGGAATCTCCCTGGGAAGCGTGCGAGTCGCCAACCGATAACAGGCCGCCTTCGACCGCAACCGGATAATACATCGTGGCGCCCTTGCCGATCCGCCAATTATCGATGTTGCCGCCGGTATAGCTCGGCGGAATCGAGTCGACGATATCGGCTTCCTTGGGCGCCAAGCCGATGACGCCGAAATGCGGACGTATCGGAATGCGCACATTCTTCAGGATGCCGTGGTTCTCCTTGATCGTGGAGTGATCGACTGGAACGCCGGGATAGTCGATGGTTTTGTGCACTACGCCGGAAGGGTCGGTCTGCGGGGTCCATCTGAAATTATACACGGCTTTCGCCCAGTTGCGTTCGCCAGTGGCATCGACCTCGTAGATCGTGACCACTTCGCGCGGCTTTAGGCTCGGTGAGCAGGTCCTTATAGTGAAAGCCCCACCATGCGGCCGCGTTGCTGCCGAAAGCCTTTCCGGGATATTGCGGATTGGCGCAAGGCCGGGGTGTGACGTCGATAATGCGCAACTCGATCACGTCGCCCTCCTGGGCGCCGCGTACGTAGACCGGGCCGGTGCAGATGTGCACGCCAAGGCCCTCGCCGGCGCCACGCCCGAACAGCGAGGCATCCATCGGTCCGGCGCCGCGCCGGTTTACGCCCTTCTTTTCCTTGGTCCACAGGAACACGCTTTCGGCGCCGGGATCGCCCTTCACCATGCGCTCGGCGTCGTCATTGGCATGATGGGTCAACGCCTCAATGGTGATGAAGTCGCCGGAATCGATCTCGACCTGCGGTTTCAGCTTCTTGCTGAAATAGCCCCAATGCACTGTGTCGGCATTAGCCGGCAGATGGTGATAGGACCGCTTGGCCGGTTGGTTCTTCTCGGCGGCAGCCGCCATCTGCGGCGTCACCAGAGAAATGCCGCCCGCGGTCATCGCCGCCGCGCCCCGGCCGCGGCGAAGCTGGACCTCAAGAACGACCGGCGTTCGCGATCGAGCGTCTCCTTGAAGCTTGCGGTGGTGCAATTCGAATTCCGGACAGTTCTTGTCGTCGCCCGCGCACATCGTATCTCTCCTGGTTTGAACGTGCATTTGTACGCGCACGCCTGATCCCATCCCAGTTCATCGCAACAGTCAAACCTGTGCGTTGCTGCGGCTTCATGTGAAGAAGAAATAGACCGTTTGCCTATTGCTTGAGCACGCGCGTGCCCAAAGGTTTGATAAAGGCGGGAGCCGGGATGCCCGGAGTTGTCGGGCATCGGGTTCGAGGAGCAGGATCGGATCTCTATGCTGTCGAAGGCGCTGGCGGCTTAGGGTGACGTGCGCCGCCATTGCAATTTGATCTTGCAGAAAGGCCGGAAAAGTCTCAAAATTCGCGTTCAGGGGTCCTCTCTGGATCCCGGCTCAGTGCGACCCGTTCGATCTCAGATTCGGCCGATTTTATCCTCCGCCCGATTTTGGAGCACGACATGGCGACATTCACGCGATCGCAAAGGCTACTGGTTTCCGCGGAGCGCAGCGGCACTCGGCGGCGCTGCACTGGCGATGCTGCTGGCCGGGAACATCGTTACCTCGCGGGTGCGCGCGCAACCGCCGTAGACACATCGCCGCCATTGGTCGGGCCGGATTTTCCGGTCTGCCACACGCCGGCCGCGACCGGCTCGCCGAACATGATGCTTCGCCTGGCACAGACCGAAGTGCCACGCGCCGAGATGAGCGCAGCCAGCTCCGCGCCGGCATTCGCGGAAACCGAGCCGCCGCTGTGGGCCGGCCTCGGCTCCATCACTTACAAGATCACGACCGCGAACGAGCGCGCACAGGCTTATTTCGATCAGGGCTTGCGTCTCGCCTATGCGTTCAATCACGGCGAGGCGCAGCGCGCGTTCCGCATGGCGCAGAAGCTCGATCCCGACTGCGCCATGTGCTTCTGGGGCGAGGCGCTGGTGCTCGGTCCCAACATCAATCTTCCGATGCCGGAGGACGCGGTCGCGCCCGCCTACGCCGCCGCGCAGAAGGCGAAGGCGCTTGCCGGCAAGGCAAGCCCGCGCGAGCAGGCGCTGATCGGCGCGCTCGCGGCGCGCTACGGCAGCGATCCGAAGGCCGCCCGCGCGCCGTTCGACGCAGCCTACGCGGCCGAAATGGCGAAGGTTGCTAGCGCAGTTTTCCGACGACGACGAAATCGCCACGCTCTATGCCGAGGCGGTCATGGATCTCAGCCCCTGGGACTACTGGAAGCCGGGCGGCCGCGAACCCAACCCGCAAAGCGTGCCGATCGTGCCGACACTGGAGCGCGTGCTGACGCGGAATCCCGATCATCCCGGTGCGATTCACTTCTACATCCATGCCGTCGAGGCGTCGGACCGGCCCAAGCGCGCCGAGCCCTATGCCGACCGGTTGCGCGGTGCGATCCCCGGTGCCGGCCACCTCGTGCACATGCCGAGCCACATCTACTATCGGGTCGGCCGCTATCTCGACGCGCTGGAAGACAACAAGACTGCGGTCAAGGTCGATGAAAAATACCTGGCCGACACCAACGCGCCGATGGGCGTCTATCGGCTCGGCTATTATCCGCATAACGTGCACTTCGTGATGGCGTCGGCGCAGATGGCCGGCGACGGCCAGACCGTGATCGCCGCCGCGCGAGAAGCTGCGCGAGCTCATTCCCGACGAGGCTTGCCGGTGGTATTGCGATGGTGCAGCCGGTCAAGGCGGCGCCGTATTTCGCTCACGCGCAGTTCAGCACGCCCGAGACCATCTTGGCACTGCCCGATCCCGGCGACGCGATCTCCTATGTCAAGGCGATGTGGCTTTACACGCGCGGCGTCGCGCTGGCGCAGCGCCGTGACTTCGCGGGCGCGGCGGCGGCGGCCAATGCAATCGAGACGTTGGAGCGCACCGCGGATTTCAAGTTGCTGAAGGATTCAAACGTTCCGGCACCGCAAGTGCTTCGCATCGCGCGCACGCTGATCCTGGCGCGCGTGGCCCAGGCCAAGGGCGACCACCGCACCGCCGTCGCGCAGTTCGAGCGAGGCGGCAGCGTTGCAGGACGCGCTGCCCTACACCGAGCCACCCTATTGGTACTATCCGATCCGGCAGTCGCTTGCCGCGGCCCTGTTGCAGGCTGGCCGCTACGCCGAGGCGGAGCGACAGTTCCAGCGTGCGCTCAGCCGGGCGCCGTCCAACGGCTGGTCGTACTACGGCCTGGCGGAACTGTACAAGGCGCGCGGCAACGCCAGCTGCAGCGCGCAAGGCCGAGGCTGACCTTGCCAGAATCTGGATCGGCGACCGCCAGCTCTTTGCAGATTTCCAATCTCTGAAGCTCGCGCGCATTGTGTCGTGGTCGGGGCAAAAGCGGAGGCTTGGCGCGGGGTTCGAGCGAACCGTATCCTTCCGGGTGCGATGTGCTAAGGTGGACCGCAAAGCCGAGAGGAACAATGGACGCGCCACGCCCCTGCAATGTGCTCATGCTTTATCCGCTCTTCGTCGCGGACTCGTTCTGGAGCTTCGCCGAAACCTGCACCCTCATGGGAGTTCGCCGTCCGGCGGCGCCGCTTGGGCTGATCACCGTCGCCGCGATGTTGCCCGCCAACTGGACCACGCGCCTCATCGACTGCAATACCGGGTCGGTTACGAGCGAGGATATTGCCTGGGCCGATGTGGTTTTCACCGGCGGAATGTTGTCGCAGCAGGCCGATACGCTGCGGCTGATCGACGTCTGCCGCTCGCACGGGAAGCCGGTTGTCGTCGGCGGCCCCGATGCCACCTCGAGCCCCCATATCTACGATGCAGCCGACTTCCAGGTGCTCGGCGAAGCGGAAGGGGTTATTGACGAATTCGTGGCCTCCTGGGAGTGCGGCGCGCGGTCCGGCGTGTTCACCGCGCCCAAATTCCAGGCTGACGTGACCAGGACGCCCGTGCCCCGGTTCGATCTCCTCGACTTCAGCCACTACATGTATCTCGGTGTGCAATATTCGCGCGGCTGTCCATTCACTTGCGAATTCTGCGACATCATTGAGCTCTATGGACGTGTGCCGCGTACCAAGACAACTTCGCAGATGCTCGCCGAGCTCGACGTCCTCTACGACATGGGTTATCGCGGCCATCTCGACTTCGTCGACGATAATTTTATCGGTAACAAGAAAGCCATCAAGAGTTTCATTCCGGAGCTCGTGGCGTGGCAGCGCGCGCACGACTATCCATTTGAATTCTCGACCGAGGCTTCGGTCAATCTGGCCGATGATGACGCGCTCCTGGCAATGATGGCGGAGGCCAACTTCTTCGCCGTCTTCGTTGGCATCGAAAGTCCGGATCCCGTGAGCCTGGTCGCGATGAAGAAGAAGCAGAACACCCGCCGGAATATTGCCGAGAGCATTCACAAGATTTACGGCGCCGGGATCTTCGTCACCGCGGGCTTCATTGTCGGCTTCGACAGCGAGAAGGCGTCGATGGCGCAAGCGATGATCGAATTCATCGAGGAAGCAGCGATCCCGGTCTGCATGGTCGGTCTGCTTTATGCCCTGCCCAACACGCAGCTGACGCGGCGGCTTGCCGGCGAGGGTCGGCTGCATGCCAATCATGACCACGGGCCGGCGATCGGGGGCGATCAATGCACGGCAGGCATAAATTTCGATCCGCTGAGGCCGCTGCGCGACATCCTCATGGACTACAAGCTGGTTCTGGAGAGCGTCTACCAGCCAGCTGCCTATGCGAGACGCCTGGACCGTCTGATGGCGATGCTCGACCGCTCGGGCCAGCGCGGCGATCTGACCGCCGGCGACATCCGAACCAGGATAAGCGCATTGGATACTGTGCGCAGTGTCGTCACGGCGATCCCAGCGGCGCATGATCCATTTCTGCGGACCTTCCTGAATTGCGCCAAGAAGGATTCGTCCTCTGCGCGGATCGCCGTGGCCATGATCGCCGCCTATGCGCATCTTGGCCCTTATGCGCGCCGGGTCGTGGAGGCGATCGATGGCCGGCTGGCCGCGTTGAGTAACGAAACGCCGGTGACAGCCGATTTGCATCAAGATGGCACACTACGTCGACAAGCTCATTAAGGAGCCCGCCCGCTCTCCGTCGAACAGCCCGCGGCGACACGTTGCCTTCGGGCAACAGTTTGTGGAAAAAGTATGCAACCTGCGGTTAGCGCCATTGCCCGTCCACATTTGGCTCGAAAGATCGATCCGGTCGCGTGTTTTCTGTCAGTATGGCTCAGTTAGAGCCTTGGGAGGCGACGACGGATCATGAACCCGCGGCGATTAGCGACAGTGGGGGCGGCGTTGTGCGGAACGGTCGTTCTCGCAGCCTGGGTCATCGCTTGGTCTTCCGGCTTCGCTTCTTCCGGCATCGATAACGCCGGGGTAATGCCAATCGAGGATCGCCGCACACCATCTCCCATCGCCGATGATTCCGTCGCCGATGCTCAGCGCCGATGACCAGCTCGCGGGCGCACCGCCGGCACCCGAAATGGGCAACGCGGCTGTCGTCAACGCAGCCGATGTCAACGCAGCCGTCGTCAACGTCGCCGTCGTCAATGCCGATGTGCCGACGACCACGGAAACGTTGAGGGAGACGGCCACCGAAAAATGGCGGCGTCGGATGAGCCGAAATTGATCGTCGCGACCGCGTTGCCCGATTCCTCCGAGATGCAGCTGTCCGAATCATGGCCCGTGCAGATGGCCGCAGTGAGCACGTCTGATCCGGTGCCAAACGACGTCAAGGAGGCTGTGAGCACCATCGAAATTGCAAGACGAGTGCCTGCTGAGTGGACAGCTGCATCGACCGGTTCCTGTGGGCGCTCTACCAGCGGACGCCCAAGGAGGACATCATCAAGGTGCATGAGACAAAGGAAAGTGACAGTCAAGAGGAAGGGCAAGACGGTGACTGTCACCAAGAACCTTTACCAGGCTCGTCGATGAGGACTTCGCGTGGAAGGATACCGAAGGCGGCGGAAAAAGCCGGCATGCCGATGATGGACTACGTGATCGGAGGCATGGATCGGAGCTTCAAGCTGAAGCTCTTTCATACGCTTCACGCGGCGGAGCAGGCCGGGCTGTCGCCCGGCATAACCAGCGCGTTCCGCGATGACTACCGTCAATCGCTCGCAAGCGGCCTGAAGGCGGCGACCGACAGATCCTACCATGGCGGAAGCTTCCGTGGCGGCTATGGCCACGGGCTTGCGGCCGATGTCGTGAGCGTCAAAGGCGCGACACGGGCGCAGCGATGGGTCTCCACTGAAATCTTCTGGAAATGGATCGATGCACACGGCAAGGAGTTTGGAATCGGGCGACCGTATCTCGATAGAGATCCGCCGCACTGTCGCACCGATCGACGGCCGGGAATATGCACCTCTCACCGCGGCGGGACCAAAGTTCGACACCGCTCAATCGGATATGAAGAAGGGCAACCGGGCAATTGTACGGGACAAACACATCGTGATGCGAAACTGCATCGCTCTTCTCGTCGTAAGGTGGTGCTGCAGGTTGCGCGCGCCGGCCGCAACTGACCTGAAGCAGCCGCTGAGTGCCATCGTACTCTTCAAGTACCGGTCGTTGTTCCATGCGTTGGTGCGTGAGCGACAGCGTCCCGGTAGACGGCGCGGAGTCAGAACCATTTGCAGAGTTCTGCGTTGGCAGGTCGAACCGAATGGCGTTGCGTTATCCAATCTACATGAGTACAAACTGGCGTAGACCCGATCAGATGCGATGCGCATGACACCTCGTTGTGTGAAGTGGGACGGCGAGGGGCGACCGCGGCCCGGGCGTCTTGCCATCGTGGCTGTCATCGCGCTCATCGCGGCCGGAGATCATGCGGGCGCCAGAAGCGGCTCGGGGCGAACGCTCGGTCGATTCTATCGGGTCGCGCACCGCCGGCGAGCCGATGATGGCCATCGTTTCGCTCCGCAACCAGCGCATCACCGTCTACGACGCCAAGGGCTGGATCCTGCGGGCGCCGGTGTCGAGCGGCCAGTAAGGGACGCGAGACGCCCGCCGGAATCTTCAGCGTCATCCAGAAAGAAGAGGAGCATTACTCGAACCTGTACGACGATGCCTACATGCCGCACATGCAGCGCATCACCTGGTCGGGCATCGCGCTCCACGGCGGCGCCCTGCCGGGGTATCCGGCGTCCCATGGCTGTGTCCGGATGCCCTTCGACTTCGCCGCACGCCTGTTCGACGCGACCGCGATGGGCATGCGGGTGATCGTGACGCCAAGCGACGTGGCGCCCGTCGAGCTCGCCCATCCGGTTCTGTTCCAGCCGAAGCCGGGTGCCAGCCGCTCTGGCCGCCGCCCGTACCGCAGAGGCGCAAGAGGCGGCCAGGAAAGCGGTCCAGGCGAGACTCGCCGCCGGGACGGCCGTACCGGGAGGCAACCCGGGCCACAGATGCCGGTGCGCGCGGCGGAAAATCTGAAGCTCAGAGGCCGAGGCGCAATTGGCGGCCGCCGAGACGACGCTTGCCTCTGCCATCTCGGCGGAGGCAAAGGAGCAGGCCGAGGGCGCCAGGGCGCAGGCGGCCGCCAGGATCGCGGAGCTGCAGGTACAATGGGACGCCGCCAAAGCCGGATCTGCAACCGAAGCTCGATGCGGTCGACGGCTGCGCGCGAAGCCGCCGCCGCCGCAGAGACCGCGCGAGCCGCGGCAGCCGAGGCGGCGCGCCAGGTCGCGCGCGCAGCTCGAGCCGGTGTCGGTGTTGATCAGCCGCAAGACCCAGCGGCTCTACGTCCGGCAGGCATTTGAGCCCATCTTCGAAAGTCCGGTCACGATCGCAGATCCCGATCGTCCAATCGGCACCCATGTCTTCACCGCCATCGAGCGGTCGAGCCGACGACGCCAACTTGCGATGGAGCGTCGTCTCATTGGGCGGCGGACGTCCGCCCGGTGGCACGGTTGAGCCACACGGCCGGGCGCGCGGCAGTAGCTGGTCGCGACGTCGAGCCGATGCCGACGGACCCGGACAGCGCAAAGGCCGCGCTCGACCGCATCGTCATTCCGCAGGACGCCTTGGATCGCATCGCCGGCATGGCGCCGCGATCTTCCCTGATCGTCACGGACGAGGCGTAAGCTCGGAAACCGGCAAGGGAACGGAATTCGTGGTGCTGTTGAGCGGCGAGCCGCAAGGAGGCATCACCAGCCGGCGACGCAATCCGAGAAGCGATTACCGCTACGCGCGCCCACGCGGCTCGCCGTTTTGGCGCGGGTCTTTCGGGAGTGGTTTTTTCACCTGGTGAGCCCGCCGTTCCCGCCGGCAACTCCCTGCGCCCTCTGCTTGGCATGAGGGTGAAATGACACGCAAGCCTCGGGCGTATCGCGCCGCAAAAAGGCGGTCGCGCATCATCGCTGTCTGAATAATATTGAATCAAGTGCAACCCGTCGTTGCGAGCGAAGCGAAGCAATCCATCTCGCCGCGCGCGTAGGCATGGATTGCTTCGTCGCTTCGCCCTCGCAATGACGGTGGTGGAGGAGGTGCTGCCCTACGACAGCCGCATATCCAGCAGCCGTCGCCCCTCGTTCTTGAGCAGCTTCTTCACCGCGCTGGAGGCGACCACCTCGCCATCGTTGGCATAGGCCTCGTGGTTCTTCTCGATATCGTCGAGGCGATAGAGGTAGTTCACCATGATCCCTGCGGATCCGCGCAAGCCCTTCGGCGAAAGGTCGCCGAGCCAGTCGATCCGCTCCAGCCGCGCACCGTTGCCGAGATGGAAACGGGCGACCGAGTCGATCAGCCGGCCCTTCGGCGTGCGGGCTTTAAGGAAATAATACGCCGCGAGCGGCTCCAGCACAGCGCGGAGCTTTGTGGTCAATTCCGCGTCCTCGATCCAGTCGCCCTTGTCGAGATTTTCCAGGAGCGTTCGCTCTTCGTCGGAGACCGGCACGTCGTTCGCCTGCTTCAGCCATTGCACAAAGCCCGGTACCGGCGACAGCGTCACAAAAGTGTCGAGCTTTGGAGTTCGCGGCGCAACTCCTCGACCACCTGCTTGATCAGGAAACTGCCGAAGGAGATGCCGCCGAGGCCTTTCTGCGTGTTCGAGATCGAATAGAACACGGCGGTGCGGGCGCGCTCGATCGGTACCGGCTGGCGCCCTTCGGCGAGCAACGGGGCGATCGCCGTCGGAATCGTCTCGGTCAGCGCCACCTCGACGAAGATCAGCGGCTCGTCGTTCAATGCGGGTGGAAGAAAGCGTAGCAGCGGCGGTCGACGGGATCGATGCGGCGGCGCAAATCGTTCCAGTCGCGGATCTCATGCACCGCCTCGTAGCGGATGATCTGTTCCAGAATGTTGGCCGGCGTCGACCAGTCTATCCTGCGCAGCACGAGAAATCCCCTGTTGAACCAAGACGAAAGCAAATGCACGACGTCGCGGTCGAGCGCGCCGAGCTCCTTGTTGCCCTTCATCAGTGAAAGCAGATCGGCGCGCATCGCCACCAATTCGCTGGTGCCGCCGGGAGCGCGGTTGAGCCGGCGGATCAATTCCTGCCGTCGCGGCTCACTGGCGAAATGCAGCTCGCTAGCAGCACCGTCGCCATCGCCGCCCTTGGCGCGCCAGCTCTCGATCGCCTCGGAAAGCCTGGCACGGTCGGGGCCGAAGTCGCGGGCCAGCCTCTCGAAGAAGGCAAGGCGGCCGGCGGCGTCGAGATGGTGGTAGCGGTCGAGCACCTCGCGCGCCATGGCGGTGCCGGAGGCTTCGCCGCGGCCGGACAGTAACGCCTCGCACAATTCCACGAGTTCGGAGGCGTCCAGCCTGGCCTCGGAGCCGTTGCCCCGCCGCAGCAGCGTGCGGCCGCGCTCGGAAATGGTCGACAGCAGGTCGGAGAAAAGGCGTTGGCCATTGGTGAGATCGAGATCCGGTGACGCCGAACTTTACACGGGATTTATGATCGTGCCGACCATAATCAAGCGCAACCCTTTGTCATGCCCCGCGCATGCGGGGCATCCAGTACGCCGCGGCCTCCCCGTCGATTACGGGCTTCCCGGAACACTGAATTACCCGCTTTCGCGGGTAATTCGGCGAGGTGGTGTTGTGACGAGTTCGATGTCACTGCTTCTCGGCGAATTCCGTCGGCGTCTTGCCGGTCACCTGCCGGAAGGCATGGGAAAACGCCGGCACGCTGGCATAGCCGAGATCGGCGGCGAGCTGCTTGACCGAGACATTGGCGTCCGATCGACAATCGTTCGATCGCCGCCGCGATCCGGGCGCGCTGGCACCAGCTCTTGAAGCTGAGCTGCGTCTCTGCCGAAAACAGCCGCGACAGCGTCCGCGCCGAGGTGCCGACTTCGCGCGCCAGCGTCTCGATCTCATGCGTGCCCGGTGGGATCAGCCAGCACGATGTCGGCGGCGCGCCGGCAGCGCGGCTCCTGCGGCAGCGGAATGAAAGTCGCGGAATCCTCGGCCTGGTGCAGCTCCAGCATGGTCAGCCTGAGCAGCAGCTCGATCCGGCTCGCGGTCGTTGCCGGCCATCGAACAGCGCCAAAATCGCCTGATGCAGCAGCGGCGACACCCGCACCACGAATTCGGTATCGAGGCTGTGCGCTGCCGTGCCTCGCGCTTCAGCCAGGGCAGATTCGAAATACAGCGTCCGCATCTGGATGTCGGCGAGCACGTCGATCGCATGCTCCGACAGCGCCGGGACCCAGACCGCGCGGTCCGGCGGCACCAGCCAGCGGCCCTTTGGCGTCGTCACCTGCATGGTGCCGCGGGCCGCATAGACGAGCTGCGCCTCGCGGTGCATGTGGGTGTGAAGCCGCACGCCTTTCCGGTAATGGCGCGCCACCAGATGGACGCCGTCGCCGGTGGTGCGCTGGCCCCTCAAAATGGCGGCAATTGGCGTTTCGGCGACAGTCATTGGCGACATCCCGTCAGGACAAGCCCCTATAACCTATCCCGAACCAGAACGGGATTCGACCCAGAGATGATCCAGAACAGCCCCAGCCGGGTGATCGGCTTCGTCAACGCCGCCCACTTCATCGACCATTATGCGATGCTGATCTTCGCCGCCGCCGTCATCGTGATGGGGCCGGCGCTCGGCATGGCCTATTCGGAGCTGTTGCCCTATGCCACCCCGGGCTTCGTCGCCTTCGGCGCGGGCTCGCTGCTGACCGGCTGGCTCGGCGACCGCTGGAGCCGCCGCCACATGATGGTGATCTTCTTTGTCGGCATCGGCGCATCGATGATCGCGGTCGGCCTCGTGCAGACGCCGCTGCAGCTCGGCGACGGCGCTGCTGTGCGATCGGCCTGTTCGCCTCGATCTACCATCCGGTCGGCACCGCCATGATCGTGTCCTATGCCGACAAACTCGGCCGCGAGATGGGGCTGAACGGCGTCTGGGGCAATCTCGGCGTGGCCTCGTCGGCGCTGGTCACCGGCGTGATCGGACAATATCTCGGCTGGCGCTGGGCCTTCATCATTCCCGGCATCGTCACCATGCTGATCGGCATCGCCTTTGCGCGAACGGTGGTCCACGAGAGACCGCTCCGGCTTCAAGCAGGCGGCGGCGCAGGCGCGGGTGGCGAAAGAGGACATGTGGCGGGTGATCCTGGCGCTGTTGATCGTGGTGATCGCGATCTCGACCACCTTCAATGCCGTGACGGTGGCGCTGCCGAAAGCTGTTTGCCGAGCGGCTCGCCGACCTGACCAAGAGCCCGGCGCTGCTCGGGCGTGATCGCGGCCTGCGTCTATGTGTTCGGCGCGATGACGCAATACACCATCGGCAAGCTGATCGACCGCTATTCGCTGAAGACGGTGTCGCTGCCGCTGTCGTTCATGCTGGCGCCATTCCTGTATCTTGCGGCGACGCTGTCGAACCTGCCGCTGATCCTGGCGTCGATCGGCATCGTGATGGGCGCGTTCGGCCAGGTCACCGTCAACGACGCCATGGTCGGCAAATACACCAGCGAGGAATGGCGCTCGCGCGCCTATGCGGTGCGCTATTTCGTCGGCTTCACCGCCGCGCGGTGCCTCGGTCGGCCTGGTGGCGTGGCTGTACGAGCAGGGCGGCTTTGTCACGATGCTGCATGCCTTCGCCGGCGCTGTGCCTGCTGGTGATCGCCGCGGCGATCATCCTGCCGCGGGAGATCACGGTCACCGGCGGCGCAGAGCGAATTGACGCGGGCTGTACGCTTTCTCCTGCCTCGCAGCTAGATTGCCCTTTAGCCGGGCAGCAGATCCGGCGTGCGAGGAGAAGCCGATGTCCAGTCAGTTGCCGCTTGTCGCCAGTCTCGTGTTGGCAGCCATGATGATGGCTCGGACCGGCAAATGCCGATGCCCTTAGGGACGAGATCGCGCCAACCGGAAAACTCCGCGTCGCTATCGCGATCAGCCCGGCCGGCGGCGCGTTCTGGTGCACCAAGACGGAAGGCGGCGGCTATGCCGGGTGCCGGTCGATCTCGGCAAGGAGATGGCGGCGCGAGCTTGCGCTGCCAGTCGAATATGTCGTGCACCAGAATTCCGGGCAGATCACCGACGCCGCCTCGAAGGGCACCTGGGATGTCACCTTCCTCCCAAAAGACCCCGAGCGCGAAGCCAGGATGTAGTTTTGGTCCGATTTACGAGGTGGCGGATGCAACCTACATCGTCAAGCCGGGATCGGCGGTGACGAATTTTTCTACCCTCGACCAGGCCGGCGTCAAGGTCGCGGCCGTCAATAATACCACGACGATGCGCGGCGCGATCGCGCATCTGAAGAACGCAAAGGTCACGGGCTATCAGACCTATGACGATATCTTCAATCTGTTGAAGAACGGCGAGATCGACGCGTTCGCGCTGTCGCGCGACCAGCTCAATGCGATGGCCAGGAAGATTCCGGGGACGCGCGTGCTCGACGAAACCTTCAAGCAGACCGTCACAGCGATCGCCGTGCCGCTCAGCCATCCGCTGGCAGCGGCGTTTGCGGCCAGGTTCATGACGGAAGCGACCACCAACGGCACGCTGCGCAAGGCCTATGACAATAACGGCCTCAAGGATTACCGCCGATCCGGACGCAGACGAAATAGGGGACGCCGGGTTACCGATCAGCCTGCCGATCTGCGCGGCATCCGGGCAGTATGCCCCAAATGCGTGGCACGCCGGTTTGCGGAGTGGTCGCGCGAGCGCCGGCTAAGGCCACTGCAATTCCAGCCATTTTCGCGCGCCGAGTGTTGGCAGCATCGATTGTCATTCGAGAGAGTCCAGTCAATGAAGACTGCCGTCCTTCGGATCGCCAAGGCCAGCGTTGGCCAAAGGCGCAGGGATCAAAGCGACCTCATCCAGGCGCTGCGAGCAGTTGGTCGAGACGCCGCTTCACAATAGCTCTCCGCTTCCCTGTTCCCATCGGGCTCCGACCGCAGCGTCGACGCAGAAACCTCGTCGTTTCTGCCGGCGCGGTGGAATTCGGCGCGCGTTCCAAGACGGCTCGCTCATCCGTTCATCCGCGCTGCGGCTAAAGTGCCCGCGGCGCGCACATCTTATCGCAAAAGGGGAACTTGAATGGGGCCTATCTCGCGCCTTCGGAATTTGTGACCAAGATGGTGGATGCCGGAGAATCCAAGATCTTCATGTCGACCCGCGACACGGTGATCCGCGCCTACATGGCCGGAGCGATCCTGGCGCTGGCGGCCGCGTTTGCCGGTCACCATCAACGTGCAACACCGGCGTAGCCGATCGTCGGCGCCGTCGCTGTTCCCGGTCGGCTTCTGCATGCTCTATCTGTTCGGCTTCGACCTGCTGACCGGCGTGTTCGTGCTGTGCGCCGCTTGGCGTTGATCGACAAGCGGCCCGGGCGTGACGCTGAGCTGGCGTCCTGCGCAACTGGGGCCTCGTCTTCATCGGCAATTTTGCCGGCGCCTTCACGGTGGCCGTGATGATGGCGATCGTCTTCACCTTCGGCTTCTCCTCGCCGCCCGACAAGGTCGGCGCGGCGCTCGGCGCCATCGGCGAGAGCCGCACCGTCGGCTACGCCGCGCACGGCGCCGCCGGCATGCTGACGCTGTTCATCCGCGGCGTGCTCTGCAACTGGATGGTCTCGGCCGGCGTGGTCGGCGCCATGATCTCGACCACGGTCAGCGGCAAGGTGATCGCCATGTGGATGCCGATCATGCTGTTCTTCGCCATGACCTTCGAGCATTCGATCGTGAACATGTTCCTGTTCCCATCCGGGCCTGCTGCTCGGCGGCAAGTTCACGATCATGGACTATCTGATCTGGAACGAGATCCCGACTGTGGTCGGCAATCTGGTCGGCGGCCTCGCCTTCACCGGCCTGACGCTCTACGCCACGCACGTGAGAACCGCGCCGAAGCGCGCTCGTCGGCTTGATCTTCTCGGCATGATGGGGCCTCAGCTCTCGAGGTCGGGGCCCTTTCGCTCTGACACAACGAATGCCGCGCGAACTGAAAATATCGATCGGGCAGCACTCCGACAAAGGCCGCAAGGAGATCAATCAGGATTTTCACGGCGCTCTGATTCCGAGAGAGCCGCTGCTGAGCCTGAAGGGCATCGCGATCGTTGTCGCGGACGGCATCAGCTAGCAGCAGCGTCAGCCAGATCGCGAGCGAGTCGGCGGTCAAGGGCTTCCTGACCGACTACTACTGCACGTCGGAATCCTGGTCGGTCAAGACCTCGGCGCAGCGCGTCATCGTGGCAACGAACTCCTGGCTGCATGCGCAGAACGCGGCGCAGCCAGCATGCCTACGACAAGGACAAGGGCTATGTCTGCACGCTCCAGCGCCATGGTCATCAAGGCTGCCGCCGCGCATATCTTCCATGTCGGCGATTCGCCAGATCTATCGCGTCGCCGGCAACGACCTGGAGCAGCTGACCAACGACCATCGCGTCGTCATGTGTCGTCGGAGCAGAGCTATCTCGGCCGCGCCATGGGCATCAATCCGCAGATCGAGATCGACTACCGGATGCTCCAGGTCGAGAGGGACGACGTGTTCGTGCTGGCGACGGACGGCGTCTATGCGCATGTCGGCGCACGCGTTCATCGCCCAGGATGATCGAAGCGATAGCGCGGGCGACCTGGACATGGCGGCCGCCCGGCAGCATCGTCGAGGCAGGCCTACGGCAACGGCAGCGACGACAACCTCACCGCGCAGATCGTGCGGATCGACGAGCTGCCGGACGGCGAGGCGAGCGAGCTGTTCGGGCACGGCCGCCGAGCTGCCGCTGCCGCCACTGTCTCGAAGCGCGGATGATGTTCGACGGCTACAAGATCATCCGCGAGGTGCATGGCAGCAGCCGCAGCCACATCTATCTCGCGGTCGACACCGAGACCGACACGACTGGTCGTCATCAAGATTCCGTCGATCGACCTGCGCGGCGATCCGCGCCTATCTCAAGCGCTTCATGATGGAGGAGTGGGTCGCGCGCGCGCATCGACAGCGCGCACGTCCTGAAGCCGCGCCTCGCAGTCGCGCAAGCGCAACTATCTCTATGTCGTCACGGAATTCATCGACGGGCCAGACGCTGACCCAGTGGATGATCGACAACCCGAAGCCTGAGCCTGGAGACGGCGCGCGGCATCGTCGAGCAGATCGCGCGAGGCCTGCAGGCCTTCCACCGGCATGGAGATGCTGCACCAGGACATCCGGCCCGACAACATCATGATCGACAAGACCGGGACGGTGAAGATCATCGATTTCGGCTCGACCAAGGTGAAGCGGCGTCGTCGAGGCCGCGCCTGCCGACCGACCGCGACGACATTCTGGGCACCGCTCAATACACCGCGCCGGAATATTTTCGTGGGCGAAAGCGGCATCGTCGCGCTCCGACATCTTCTCGCTTGGCGTCATCACCTATCAGATGCTGACCGGGCGAGCTGCCCTATGGCGCCGCAGATAGCCCGCGCACGGACCCGTTCGGATTTGAACAGGCTGACCTATCGTCCCGCTGTGCATGGCAGCCGCGCAGATTCCGATCTGGATCGACGGCGCGCTCGAGCGCGCCGTGCATCCGAATCCGCTCAAGCGATACGACAGCCTGTCGGAGTTCCTCGTTCGATCTCCGCAATCCCAACCTCAAATATCTGACGACACCGTCCACGCCGCTGATCGAGCGCAACCCGCTTCTGTTCTGGAAATGCACGACGCTGGCGCTGGCGCTGCTGGTGGTCCTTCTGCTGGCCTATGGCGCCCACCGCTTCCACTAGGCGCGCGGCTCCTAGTGCGTCGCGCTCGCCGGGATCGGATCGAGGCCGCTCTTGACGAGGGTGTCGCGGGCTTCCGGTGAGGCGAGGAACTTGATCAGCGCCTTGCCGGCGTCGGGCTCCCTGGAGACGGCCGCGATCCCGGCGGAAAACACCGTGATCTTCTGCAACTCGTCCGGCAGCGGCCCGACGATGTCGATGCCGGCGACCGGGTCTCAGCTCGCTGATCTGCTGGAAGCCGATTTCGGCGTCGCCACGCGCCACGATTTCGCCGACCGGCGTCGGCGGGAATCTTCCTGGCCTTGTCCTTCATCTCCTCGGCAATGCCGAGCTTCTGAGAACATCTCGGTGGAGACATAGACGCCGCTGGCGCTGTCGGAATAGGCGATCGTCTTTGCCGCGAGCAGCGCGCCTCTGATCGCTTGCGCCGAGGAGATGTCCGGCTTCGGCGCACCCGACTTCACCGCGACACCGATCGGCGACTTGACGAGATCGACGCGGCTGTCGGCCACCACCTTTCCCTGCTTGATCGAGATCGCCGAGCGCGTAGCCGGCAACCATGATCAGCACGTCCGCCGGCTCGCCGCCAGCTCGAGCCGCACCGGAATGGCGTTGATGGTCGTTCCCATCGACGGCCCGTAGGCGGTCAGCACCTTGTGGCCGGTCGAGCGCTCGAATTGCGGCACCAGCGCGTTATAGGCCGCGGTCAATCCGCCCGAGATCATGACGCGGACCTCGGCGGCGGTGGCTGCGGTTGGTGAGGAAGAGGGCGGTGGCGAAGCTGAGCGCGGTGGCGCGAAACGTGGCGGAGGGGAGCCGCATGGATGTTTCTCCCGGGACGATTCTGAATGGTCGTCCGTGATCGGGAGACTACTGCGCGCGGGAGAGCGTGACTAGGGTCGGACTCGGGGCTGAGCTGTGCGCGGGCGGCGAGATGAACGGCGGCCAAGAAATTGCGGGCAGGCTTGTGCTGTCGCGTGGCGGCGATGCGCGAAGAAGTCGCGAGCGCCAAAGCGGCGTTCGATGAAGCATTTCGGCCTTGGACGAACGATTTCGCCGCGAAGGTTGTCGGCGTCATACCCTTTGTCGGCGAGGCGCGCTCATGGGTGGCGCGAGCCGCCAGGACATCGGGCGCCGCCGCGATATCGGCATCCTGGCCTGGAGTCAGATGCAGGACGACCGGCCGGCAGAGCGGATCGCTCAGCGCATGGATTTTTGTCGTTGCGGCCTCCGCGCGAGCGATCGGTCTGCTTGATGGTGCTCCCCCTTTTCCGCCGGAGCACGCCGGTGAGCTTTAATCGAGGTCGAGTCGAGCGACAGCGCGAGGCCGTCTTCGCCAGGCTTGGCCAGCGCTTCGAAGATTGCGCACCATCGTCCTCGCTTGGCCCAGCGATTGAAGCGATTGTAGATCGTCGTGTAAGGGGCCGTATTCACGCGGACAATCTGCGCCATCGCTGCACCCGATTGCAGCATGGTGAATGATGCCGCTGATGATACGCCGGTCGTCGTCCCGATCCGGCCCCGTCAGTCCCGTCGGCAGATGCGGTTCGATACGTGCCCATTGCCTGTCATTCAGCCAAAACAAACCAGCGCGCATTCCCTCGCCCCCGGATCAAGAACACATAGGCGAAGAATCACGTGGCCCTATTTGGGTACGAGACCCTAGTACCTCTGCACAGTGATTATGACTCTTTGGAAGTGTCTGGGTAGGCTCGCCCCATTTTTGCGCGGGCCTTTTCTGTAGTGAACATCCATTTGATACGGGAGCGTGCAGCATTTCTCTGTCGTTCCCAAGCGGTGATTTCGCGGCGTAGTCGCTTGGGGTCGTCGATCCTGCGAGCGAGGCACTGTCCCCGCAAGACGCCGATCTCGATCTCAACCATGTTGAGCCAGCTTGCGTGCTTGGGGGTGTAGTGGAACTCGATCCGCCGCAAGATCCGCCTGGCTTCGGCGGGCGGGAACGTCTGATACAGGGCGCCGGCGGAGTGGGTCGATAAGTTATCCTGCACAACCCGGATGGTCTCGGCATCGGGATAGTGGATGTCGACGAGGTCACGCATGCATTTGGCATAGTCTTTTGCCGCTCGCCGCTCAGTGAGCTTGACCTTGCGCCAGGGACGATGCACGTCGAGGAGAACGAAGAGATTGACCGTCCCATTGCGACGATACTCGTAATCGTAACGTTCGAGCCGGCCCGACCTGGCCGGGATTGGCTGACGGACCTCGCCGATGAGTTGCACCGGACTTTCGTCGAAGCACACGACCGGCCGCTTGGGATCGGGCGCCTCGGCATAGAGATCAAGCACGTCCTCCATGCGGGCGACGTATTCGCCATCGACCTGTGGAATGCACCACATGTCTTTGCGCCAGGGTTTGAGGTCATTTTCCGCTAGGCGTCGCCGAACCGTCTCGTGCGACAGGCTGGTGTGGTCGGTGAGCTTGACTATCGCACCTGCCAGCAGCTTGAGCGTCCAGCGGGAACGGCCCTTTGGGGGCTGGCACAGGCGGTTGCCACCAACAAGGCTTCTTCCTTGCCCGTGAGTTTGCGTTCCGCTCCGGGACGCGGCTCTTCGCTCAGCGCCCGCTCCAGATTGCCTTCCACGAAGCGTCGCTTGGTCCGGTATACGGTCGAGCCGCCCACGCCAACGCTCCTGGCGATTTCTTCGTCGCCGGCCCCGACATCGGCAGCCAGCAAAATCTGTGCTCGCTTGAGCTTGCGGGATGCATGCTTGCCGCCGCTAAGCAGCGCCTTGAGTTCGGTGCGCTCGACTTGGTTGAGTTCGACCCGATAGCGTACATTCATGCCTGCCTCCTTGAGCGAGGCACGCACGAACAACTGAATCGGATGGCCGGCGTGAGTCCTTCAAAAACCTTCACGCCCAAACAGGGGCAGTACCTTGCCTTCATCCACCTTTATACGCGGCTGCACCGCAGACCCCGGCGGAAACCGACATGCAAGAATATTTTCGCGTCAGGCCGCCTTCGGTTCACCAAATGGTGCTCTCGCTCGAGCGAGCCGGCCTCATCAAAAGGCTGCCCAGGACACCTCGCACTATCGAGGTCCTCGTTGATCCCAAGGACCTGCCGGAGCTAGTCTGACCGCCACACCCAACCCGTCAAAATCACTGTGCGGAAACACTGAGCACGCTTTATCGTAGCTGGCGCCCCCAGGCGATGGGCAGGGGCGGCGTCAGCGGTTGAACGGGCGGCCGGGTTTCTGCGGAAGGGGTCGAAGCGTGAAGGAGCGGGCCACATGGCAAAAGCGACACTGACCATCAGCAGCAAGAATTACTCGTCGTGGTCGCTGCGCGGCTGGCTGCTGGCGAAATTCTCCGGGCCTCGAGTTCGAGGAGGTCGTGACCGCCCCCGACGACGCGCTCGGCGCGCGGCGGAACTCCTGCTGCTGTCGTCATCGATCCTGGTGCCGTGCCTGCGGCATGAGGGCGCCACCGTCTGGGATCACGCTGGCGATTGCCGAATACCTCAACGAGATCATGCCCGATGCCGGCCTGCTGCCGGCGGACCGCGGCGCACGGGCGCACTGCCGCTCGATCTGCGGCGAAATCCATTCCGGCTTCACCACGCTGCGCGCCTCGCTGCCGGTCAATCTGAAGGGCATTTCCCGGGCTTCAAGATCTGGTCGCGGGCGCAGGCCGACATCGACCGGGTCTGCACGCATCTGGCGCGAATGCCTGGCCCAATCCGGCGGGCCGTTCCTGTTCGGCGAGCGCCGCACCATGGCGGACGCGATGTATGCGCCGGTCGTGACACGCTTCATGACCTATGACGTGAAGCTCGAGCCAGGGCTTTCGGCCTACTGCCGACAGGATCATGGCCATGCCGGAGATGCAGGAATGGATCGCAGCGGCGAAGGCCGAACCCGCCGACGTCGAGGAACTCGAGGTCGAATATTAGGCAGTGCCGCCGGGGCGTGCGCTGGCTGAAAGGCCCAAGCTTCGGGCAGATTTTGCTTAAGGCGCTCGCGCCTTCGAGGCGAGAACCGACACGACACCGGCGGCTCATCGGCACGCGGTCAAAATCGCTGAACCGAATTCCGGCCTGGTTGCAAACGCTTCGGCAGCTTTGTGGCAATGCCCTGCAAAATCGCTGCAGCGCAACGCGCTTGGCGCGGATTTCGCATGGCACAATGCAAGCGTGTGAACGCGACGATGCGACGCTGCCGAAAATTTGGACGCCAAGCTGAGGCGCGATCTCGCGAACGAGAACCGTGGAGGCTTCAATGAACCAGCACGCCGTCGTCAGCAAATTTTCTCACGTCAAGCCAACTGATACCTGAATTCAAGGGCGGGGGCCTGCGCGACTTCTTCCTGTATCGCGACCTCGGTATCGCCGATGCCACCGGCGGGCAGGTGATCTGCCATCTGGTCAAGGCCAACCCCGACCTTCCCCTGAGGAAGGCACCGGTTGGCACAAAGCACCTTTGCGATTTCCAGATCGTCATCATGACCAGGGTTGGGCCCGCTTCATGCTGAGGACAAAGGAAACTCTGGTCGAGGCCGGTGACGTCGTTCATCGAACGGCCGGGCATCACCCACTACCTCGTTCGATTACTCGAAGGACATGGAGTACCTCGAGATCGTCAGCCCCGCCGATTTCCAAGAACACGTCGACGTGCCGCCGGCGGCCGAGACGAATGCCGCCGGTGACCGCGCCCTGGACGTGACGGCATGTCGTCCCCGGAGGAATTAACCTTTGTCGTCGGCCGCTGGCTGCAGCCGATCGTTGTGCTCCTGCATGTGGTGCGTCGGCTGGGATTGATGCCGACATCTAGCCGTGAACAGCGAGAGTACGGCGCTCCATCGCTGATTCGGGCGCGCTTACGTTCCATCCGGCGTTCGAAGTTTAAGAGAGACGCCGCCCTCGTCGCATTTTGAGACAATTTGCGGCGGAGCTCAGAGCCATGCCCGCTTGTTTAACACGCCGCAGCCGCCAGCCGATCACCGTTGCCTCCACCGCGCCGCCGGACTCGTGATTGCGCCACTGGCCGTCGACGAACTTGCAGGCGAACGGCAATTGATACGTGCCGCTGTGATCCTCGCAAAGCACTTCCACCAGCTGTTCGGGCGGCGGTGCGCCGCTGCCATCGAATTGCGCCGAGCCGCTTTTCGCGAGTTGCCATCTCGTCTTTCTCCGCTATCGATACGTGGAAACTTCACTTCCGCGGTAACCACCCCCCACAATAAGCGGAAGCACAACGCGGGAATGCGGTATCAGTGTGGTATCTCCGACCTAGCTTGGCCGCGTTTGAGCAAATTGCCGTGATGGACGAAGGCGCTTGATGAGCGGCCGCATTGTTTTCGCCGCGTCGGCGGCATTGCTGTTTATTTCCGGTGAAACCGCTGTCGCGCAGGATGTTCCCGGATCGAGATCTGCACGGTCGAGAAGACCATGGAACGGCGCACCAGCTGCCTGCAGAGCAATGTCGATTTCCTGCAGAAGACCATCGCAATAAGCTCTAGCGCCGATCATGCGCAGAAGTTCGACGCGGCGCAACCGCCAGATCGAGAGCCTGAAGAGCGCGGTGGCCGGCCTGCAGAAGCTCGTCGCCGATCTGCAGGCCGCGCAGAACAAGGCAGCCGACGACCTGAAGAAAAGGGCCGACGCGCCGGCGGCAAGGGATGCGGCGCCAGCGGCGAAGGAGGGCGCGAAATAGTCCGTCATTACGAGCGAAAGCGAAGCAATCCACCTTGCGACAAAGCAAGTGTGGATTGCTCCGTCCGCTTCGCTCCTCGCAATGACGGGTGGTGCCGCGCCGTCACGCCACGCGATATTGCTCCATCACTTGCCTGTCCGGCTCGTAGCCGAGGCCGGGCCCTTGCGGCACCTCGATAAAGCCACTCGCATCGGCATCGACGCAGCCGCGCCAAAGGCAGGCGGCGCGTTTCATGTTGAAGACCTCGATCAGGCCATCATGGCGTAGCGCCATCAGCTGCAATGTCGCGAGCAAGCCGGGCCCGAAATAGGGCGAGTGCGGAACGATTTTCACGCCGAGCTCGTCGGCGAGACCAGCGACTTTCAGGAATTCGGTGATGCCGCCGACCTTGATTACCGAAGGCTGCGCGTGGCTGACGGCACCTGCCGTCATCATCTGGCGGAATTGATGCACCGTGCAGGCGTTCTCGCCCGCCGCGATATCGAGGCCGCCTTTGGCGCGCACTTCGGCGAGCGTCGCAAAATCCTCCGGCGGCCAGACCGGCTCCTCCAGGAACATCGGCGCCGCGGCTGGCAGGCTTCCGCGAACGCGATCGCGCTCGCCCGTCCAGCGGGCAGTTCATGTCGACCATCAGCGGGATGTCGCGCCCCGATCGCCTCGCGCGCCGCGAACACCGCTGCCGTCGTCGTCTCATGCAGCTTGATCGCGCCATAGCCGCGCCGCAGCGCCGCCTCGCATTCGCTTCTGATCTTGTCGGGTGCGCCGATCCGCAGCAGGCTGGCATAGGCCGGAATCTTTTTGCGCCGCGCTTCGCCGGCCAGTCGATGCACCGGCACGCCCTTCGCCTTGCCCGCCAAATCCCACAACGCGATGTCGAGCGCGGAGATCGCAAACATGGTGATGCCGTAGCGGCCGAACAGGTGCAGATTGCGCTGGATCTGCTCCATGGCTGCAGGGATCCCGGCGGCATCGGGGACTTTGAGGCCGCGCGCCTGCGGCGCGATCATCTCCTCGATCGCGGTGCGAGTGGTCCGCGGACTGACGTAAGCGAAGGCATCGCCCCAGCCGGTGAGGCCGGCGTCGGTCAGGACCTCGACCAGCACCATGTCGAGCGCCGTGATCGCGGAGGCGCCCTGCCTGAAGCTCGCCGGTCCCGCATCGTAGGGAATGCGGATATGGTGCGCCCGGACGTCGGTGATCTGCATCATCGTCCTCCCTGACGTACAGGCCGCGGCTCGTGTAGTCTTGATTATGGGCAACTGGAGTGAGCCGTCGGGTCAGCGCGAAAGTCAGTATGCATGAATGGATCCGAGGTTGCCAGCGAAGCCTTAGTTTGCAACCTGCGCTACGATTTCCGTGGAGCGGAACAAATTCGATGATTCCAGCGAAGAGCAAGGACGTCAAAGCGACACGCGCTGTGCCGGCGCATGATACGCGCGCTTCGAAGGAAAGCCTGTCGTCCATGAACCCGGCCCAGAAAGCGCTCTGGTACATCGAAAGCCATCTCGGCCGCGCCGCTCGACGCTCGACGAGATCGCCGGCGTCGCCGGCATCTCGCGCTTTCACATGGTGCGGGCGTTCGCACGCAGCGACCGGGTCTTTCGGTCATGCGCTACGTGCGTGCCCGCCGCCTCAGCGAGGCGGCGCGCGCGCTGCGCGAACGGCGCGCCCCGATATCCTCAGCCTCGCGCTGGATGCGGACTACGGCTCTCACGAAGCCTTCACCCGCGCGCTTCCGCGACCATTTCGGCGTCACGCCCGAGAGCGGTGCGCGCCGGCGACGTGCCTCGCGACAACTCAAGCTTCAGGAGCCGATCATCATGGACTCAACCCTGCTCGACACATCTCAAGGCCGCCGCGTTTCGAGACCGGGCAAGCCCTTGCTCGTCGCCGGCATCGGCGAGCGCTATAACTCTGCGAACGCGGCGCCAGCCATTCCCGGCCAGTGGCAGCGCTTTCATCAGTCGGTCGACAGCATTCCCGGCAGGATCGGCAAGGTGGCCTATCGGCGTCTGCTGCAACGCCGACGATTCCGGAAATTTCGACTACATCGCCGGCGTCGAGGTCGCCGACTTCTCCGACCTGCCTGCCGCGAGATTCGCCCGCGTCCGGATTCCAGGCAGCAAATATGCGGTGTTCACCCACGCCGAGCACATCTCGACCATCCGCCGCACCGTCAACACGATCTGGAATCACTGGCTGCCGGCGTCCGGGATGAAGGCCGCCGACGCGCGCCGAACTTCGAGCGCTATGACGAGAAGTTCGATCCAGTCCACCGGCAATGGCGGGCTCGAAATCTGGATACCGGTGAGGAGTGAGCAGCTCGCCGCAGTGCTGCCCTGCGCGCACGCAATCGCTCGCGCGCTTGCTTGGCAAGCGATGCTATCGACTTTTGCCATAACACGCGCAACGAAATGTTGCGCGTGCGAGGTCGAGCCTGGAATCCGCCTGCGGCCAAGAAGCAAGCCGGGAGGATTTCATGGCAATGTCCGCGTTCTCGCCACCGATCTCGAATTTCCGGAAGGGCCGGTGGTGATGCCCGACGGCTCGGTGGTGCTGGTCGGAAATCCGCGGCAAGCGGCTGACGCGAGTTTATCCCGACGGACGCAAGGAGGTGGTCGCGCAAATTCCCGGCGGCCCGAATGGCGCGGCGCTCGGTCCCGACGGCAAGATGTACATCTGCAACAATGGCGGCTTCAGCTGGATTCCGACGCGCAACATGCCATCATGCCGGGGCCGCAGCCCGACGACTATCTCGGCGGCTCGATCCAGCGCGTCGATCTGCAGACCGGCAAGGTCGAGACCGTCGTCGACAAATGCGGCGAGCATCGCGCTGAGGGGCCGAACGACCTCGTGTTCGACAAGCACGGCGGCCTCTGGTTCTCCGATCTCGGCAAGCGCCGCGCCCGCGACATGGATGTCGGCGCGTTCTATTACCTCAAGCCCGGCATGAAGGAGATCGTCGAGGGCGTGTCACGGCATGCTGCCCGGCCAACGGCATCGGGCTGTCGCCGGACGAGAACACGGTCTATATCGCGGAGACCCCGACGGCGCGGCTGTGGGCCTACGAAATCTTCCGAGCCGGGCACGGTGAAGCCGCGCGACGTGATCTATCGCGGCGAGCGCGGCAAGCCGATCGCGGGTCTCGGCGGCTACCAGATGTTCGACTCGCTCGCGGTGGAGGCAACCGGCAACGTCTGCGTCGGCAACGCTGGTCTCGCGGCTGCATCTCGGTGATCGCGCCGGACGGCACGCTGGTCGAGCAGGTGCCGACCGGCGACCGCGTCACCACCAACATCGCCTTCGGCGGCCCGGAACTGAAGACCGGCCTACATCACGCTGTCCGGCAAGGGCGAACTGATCGCGATGGACTGGGCGCGGCCCGGCTTGCCGCTGAATTTCTTGAACAAGTGATGATGGCACCGTCGATCGCCTCATTGCGAGGAGCGAAGCGCGAAGCGATCCATGAGTCCCGCGCCAATCGGAACCTGTGGATTGCTTCGCTTCGCTACGCAACGACTGTGCGCTCCGCAATGACGAAAGTGATACTTGAATGCCCTGGCCTGAACCGGTTACCCTTCGCGGTGCGCATGCGCGGCTCGAGCCGCTGTCGCAGGAACATTGCGAGGGGCTGACCGAAGCGGTGAAGGACGGCGAGCTGTGGAAGCTCTGGTACACGTTCATCCCGAGCCGGAGAAGATGCGCGCAGGAGATCGACCGCCGGCTCGGCCTGCAGGCGGCGGGCTCGATGCTGCCGTTCACCGGTCATCGACGACACGACGGCCAAGATCGTCGGGCATGACCACCTACATGAACGTCGATGCACGCCCAACCGCCGCGTCGAGATCGGCTCGACCTGGTACGCGCAAGCGCGTGCAGCGCAGCGCGCTCAACACCCAGTGCAAATTGCTGCTGCTGACCCACGCCTTCGAGACGCTCGATTGCATCGCGGTGGAGTTCCGCACGCACTTCTTCAATCACCAGAGCCGGCGCGGCATCGAGCGCCTCGGCGCCAAGCTCGACGGCATCCTGCGCAACCATCAGATCGCGCCCGAACGGCACGCTGCGCGACACCGTGCGTCTACAGCATCATCGCCAGCGAATGGCCGACGGTGAAGGCGCATCTCGACCTATCAACTCAACGAAAAGGCGCGGTAGACTAACGCGCGCCAGAAACGAACGATGGAAACGTTCGATTATGTGATCATCGGCGCGGGCTCCGCCGGCAGCGTGCTCGCCAACCGCCTGAGCGAAGACGCCGGCACCAGCATCTGCGTGCTCGAGGCCGGGCCGAGCGACTGGCATCCCTACATCCATCTGCCGGCCGGCTTCATCAAGACGTTCCACATGAAGAGCATCAACTGGGCCTATCAGCAGGAGCCGGGCCCGTGGACCGGCGGCCGCAGCATCTATGCGCCGCGCGGCAAGACGCTCGGCGGCTCGTCGCTCGATCAACGGCCACATCTACAACCGCGGCCAGCGCCAGGATTTCGATACCTGGGCGCAGCTCGGCAACCGCGGCTGGGGCTATCCGGACGTGCTGCCGCTATTTCAAGCGGCTGGAGCGGCGGGTCGGCGAGGGCGACGACACCTATCGCGGCCGCGACGGCAGCCTCACCGTCACCACCATGGACTGGCAGGATCCGCTCTGCGAAGCCTTCATGGCAGGCGCCGTCAGCCTCGGCATTCCCCGCAACCCCGACTACAACGGCGCGATCCAGGAGGGCGTGTCCTACTGCCAGCGCACCATCCAGGACGGCCTGCGCATGAGCGCGGCAACGGCGTTTCTGCATCCGGCGCGTGAAGCGGCCGAACGTCGATGTGCGCACGCACGCGCATGTCACCAACATCATCTTCGAGGGCAAGCGCGCGGTCGGCGTGCGCTATCTCAAGGGCGGCAAGGGCGGCGTCGCCGGTCGAGGTGCGCGCCAGCAAGGAAGTCATCCTCTCCGGCGGCACCTACAACTCGCCGCAGCTGCTGCAATTGTCCGGCGTCGGCTCGCCGGAACTGCTGCAATCGCTCGGCATCGAGGTGCGCCACGCGCTGCCAGGCGTCGGCGAGGGCCTGCAGGATCACTACGCGCCGCGCTCGGTCGCGCGCGTCAAGAACATCAGGACCATCAACGAGCTCCGGCGCGGCATTGAGCCTCTGGGTCGAGGCGCTGAAATGGGCGACGACGCGGCGCGGCCTGCTGTCGCTGTCGCCGACCATGGTCTATTGCTTCTGGCATTCCGGCGAGACCACGCGAAAGCTCCGACCTGCAGCTCACCTTCACGCCGGCGAGCTACAAGGAGGGCGTGCAGGGCCAGCTCGAGGACGAGCCCGGCATGACGGTGGCCTCCTGGCAGCAGCGCGCCCGAAAGCCGCGGCTATGTCCGCATCCGCTCGGCCGATCCGTTTGCGCCGCCGATCATCCAGACCAACTATCTGGTCGAGGAGCTCGACCGCCGCGTCGTCGTCGCCGGCATGAAGCTGGCGCGGCGGCTGCTCGCATCCGCGCCGCTCGCGCCGTACTACGCCTATGAGGATTTCCCGGACCCAACGTGCAGAGCGACGACGAATTCCTCGCCGGCCGCGACCGAGCGCGGCACCACGACGTTCCATCCCGGCTGCACCTGCCGGATGGGACCGGCCGACGCCAAATGGGCCGTGGTCGACGACCAGCTCCGCGTCCACGGCCTGCAGGGCCTGCGCGTCGGTCGACGCCTCGATCATGCCGCGGATGATCTCGGCCAATCTCAACGCCTCGACGCTGATGATCGCCGACAAGGCCTCGGACATGATCCGGGGCGGGGCGGCGCTCGAGGCGGTAGAGGTTTCCGGAAGATGGCGTAAGGCTTGACTTGCGCGGCTCACCATTCCTGCGGTCATGGCTGGGTGACCCGGCGCAATCCACGTTCTTCCGGGCGCCATCAGAGGAAATCCGGTGGATGCCCGGGTCAAGCCCGGGCATGACGACGTTACCAGCCGAAAGCGCGGATGGCGCTCCAGTGCACTCGTACACGAACGCCCGATCCCCTCAGATCGATCGCCGGAAACTCGTCCTTCTCGGCCCAGTAATCCTGGTTGTGCTGCCATTCCGGCTTGTCGCCGCGCTTCGGCAACAGGTGCATGCCGCGCATCATGTAGCCGGGATTGAAGTTCTCCGGATCGATCCACGGCAGCAGCGGCATGTTGTGGTCTTCGGGCCGCAGCTGCCGGCGTCACCTTCCTCGCGCCGCTTTCCTTCATGTGGTTGGAGCAGCCGGCAGACGAAATCGGCGACGAGGTCGACGCGCAGCGTCCAGCTGGCGCGGAAATAGCCGAATACCCAGACCAGGTTCGGCACGCCGGTGAACATCATGCCGCGATAGGTCACGGTGTCGGCGAAATCGAGCGGCTTGCCGTCGACCTCGAATTCGATGTCGCCGTTGGCGCAGAGGTTGAAGCCGGTCGCGGTGATGATGATGTCGGCTTCCAGCTCCTTGCCGGATTTCAGCAGGATGCCCTTTTCGGTGAAGCGCGTCGATCTCGTCGGTCACGACCGAAGCCTTGCCGGACCTGATGCCCTGGAACAGATCGCCGTCGGGGATGAAGGCGATGCGCTGCCGCCACGGCCGGTAGCTCGGCGTGAAGTGGGTGTCGATGTCGTAGTCCTTGCCGAGATAGGCCTCGACCGCGGACAGCAGATCCTTCTTGGCCGCTTCCGGCTCGCTCGAAAAGTCTTGCGCGTGAAGGCAGTCCTGGTCGAACAGGATCTTTCGCCGCGTGATCTCGTGAATCCATCTCTCGTCGACCTGCAGCTGGCGCAGTTGCTCGGCGATCTCGATCGCGTTGCGGCCGGTGCGGAAATAGGTCGGCGAGCGCTGCAGCATGGTGACGTGCGCTGCGTCCTTGGCCATCGCCGGGATCAGCGTCGCCGCGGTGGCGCCGGAGCCGATCACGACCACGTGCTTGTCCTCGTAGTCGAGATCCTCCGGCCATTTCTGCGGATGGACGATCGGGCCCTTGAACTTGGCCATGTCCTTCCACTCCGGCGTATAGCCCTCGGTGTGGCGGTAATAGCCCTGGCACATCCAGAAGAAATTGGCGGTGAAGCGCAGCAACTCGCCGGTGTCGGTGCGCGTCGCATCGATGGTCCAGAGATTGGTCTGCGCTCGACCACTTTGCCGATGTGATGGTGTGGCGATAGCGGATGTGGCTGGCGAGATCGTTCTCCTCGATCACCTCGCCCATATATTTGCAGGATCTCGGCCGCGGTCGCGATCGGCGCGCTGGTCCACGGCTTGAAGCGATAGCCGAAGGTGTGGAGGTCGCTGTCGGAGCGAATGCCGGGATAGCGATGCGTGGTCCAGGTGCCGCCAAAGGTCTTCTGCGTCTTCGAGCACGAGGAAGCTCTTGCCCGGACACTGCGTGGTCAGGTGATAGGCGGCGCCGACGCCGGAAATGCCGGCGCCCGCGATCAGGACGTCGAAATGTTCTGGTCTTGGTGGGCTCGGCGGCCTTGATCTGCGTTTGAACGTTCATCTTCCCTGATCTTCTTGTTGCTTGTGACGGTCTCAAATGCGAAGCGCCGGAACGTTCGTTCCGGCGCTCGTTGTTCGTCGAACTTCGCGGCGACTGAGGAACGCCAGCCGCTCGAACAGATGCACGTCCTGCTCGTTCTTCAACAGCGCGCCGTGCAGCGGCGGGATCAGCTTGCGCGGATCGCGCTCCCGCAGCATCTCGGGCGTGATGTCCTCGTTCAGCAGGAGTTTCAGCCAGTCGAGCAGCTCCGAGGTCGAGGGCTTCTTCTTCAGGCCCGGCACGTCGCGGATCTCGAAGAATATCCGCAATGCCTCTTCCACCAGGCGCTTCTTGATGCCGGGGAAATGCACGTCGACGATCTTCTCCATCGTGTCGGCGTCGGGAAACTTGATGTAGTGGAAGAAGCAGCGGCGCAGGAACGCGTCCGGCAATTCCTTCTCGTTGTTCGAGGTGATCATCACGATCGGGCGGCAGCTTCGCCTTGATGTTCTCGCCGGTCTCGTAGACGAAGAACTCCATGCGATCGAGCTCGAGCAGGAGGTCGTTGGGGAATTCGATGTCGGCCTTGTCGATCTCGTCGATCAGCAGCACCGGGCGCTGCGTCGCTGGTGAACGCCTCCCACAATTTGCCGCGCTTGATGTAGTTCGCGATGTCGGAGACGCGCGCATCGCCGAGCTGGCTGTCGCGCAGCCGCGACACCGCGTCGTATTCGTAAAGGCCCTGCTGCGCCTTGGTGGTGGACTTGATGTGCCAGGTCAGAAGCGGCGCATTGATCGCCTTGGCGACTTCGCTCGGCCAGCACGGTCTTGCCGGTGCCGGGCTCGCCCTTCACCAGCAGCGGGCGCTCCAGCACGATCGAGGCGTTGACGGCGACTTTGAGATCATCGGTGGCGACGTAATCCTTGGTACCGGTAAATTTCATAATACCCCGTGTCCATGAGTTTCAAATTGATACTAATGGAAAAACCCGGCCGGTCTAGCGCGGATTCCGCGGGCAGCACCAGTGCCGGGTCATGGCTGACGCCTCGAAAATCAGGCTGTTTCCGGCCCGCGGAATGTTTGCCGCGCCGGGCCTTGACGGCACCGGCCTGCCGGGCGATCTAATAGTCCATGTTCCTGCAGTTCTTCACATCGCTGCGCGATGCCCAGGTGCCCGTAACGTTGCGGGAATATCTGACGCTGATGGAAGCGCTCGACGCCGATCTCGCCGAGCAGAGCGTGGATAATTTCTATTATCTGTCGCGCGCGGCGCTGGTGAAGGACGAGCGCAACCTCGACAAGTTCGACCGCGTGTTCGGCACCGTGTTCAAGGGGCTCGAGAGCCTGCTGGACGCGATGGAAAGGCCGACATCCCGGCCGAATGGCTGAAGAAGCTCGCCGAAAAATATCTCACCGAGGAAGAGAAGAAGCAGATCGAGGCGATGGGCTGGGACAAGCTCATGGAGACGCTGCGCCAGCGCCTGAAGGAACAGCAGGGCCGTCACCAGGGCGGCAACAAGTGGATCGGCACCGCCGGCACCTCGCCGTTCGGCGCCCATGGCTACAATCCGGAAGGCGTGCGGATCGGGCAGGAGAAGAACCGCAACAACCGCGCGGTGAAGGTCTGGGACAAGCGCGAGTTCAAGGATCTCGACGGCAATGTCGAGCTCGGCATCCGCAACATCAAGATCGCGCTGCGCCGTCTGCGCAAATTCGCCCGCACCGGCGCGCCGGACGAGCTCGATCTCGACACCACGATCAAGGAGACCGCGCAACCACGGCTATCTCGACGTGCATATGCGCCCCGAGCGGCGCAACGCGGTCGAAGGTTCTGGTGTTCTTCGACATCGGCGGCTCGATGGATTCGCATATCGAGCAGGTCGAGGAACTGTTCTCGGCCGCGCAAGACCGAATTCAAGCACATGGAATATTTCTACTTCCACAACTGCCTCTATGAGGGCGTGTGGAAGCAGAACAAGCGGCGCTTCACCGACCGCACGCCGACCTGGGACGTGCTGCACAAATATCCGCACGACTACAAGGTGGTGTTCGTCGGCGACGCCTCGATGTCGCCTTACGAGATCATGGTGCCCGGCGGCTCGGTCGAGCACGTCAACGAGGAGGCCGGCTCGGTCTGGCTCGATCGCATCATCGCGCACCTATCCGCACGCGGTGTGGCTCAACCCGGTGGCGCAGAAGCACTGGGACTATTCGGAATCGACCACCATCATCCGCCGGCTGTTCTCCGAGCGCATGTATCCGATCACGATCGAGGGTCTGGAAAACGCGATGAAGGAACTGGTGCGGTAGCAACCTCGCCGTCATTCCGGGGCGCGCGTGAGCAGCGATCCGGAATCTCGAGGTTATCCAGCTCGGACCGGGATTCTCCGATGCGCGATTGCGCATCGCGGTTCGGTACTGTCGCATCGTCCCGGAATGACGGCGCAGGAATATCAAGGAAGAATCCCATGCCCCAGACCATCCACACCGGCATCAAGGCGCTGATCGACGCGGCCAATGCCGAAATCGAGACCATCAGCGCGGCCGACGCCATCAAGATCGCGCATGACGGCGACGTCGTGATCGTCGACATCCGCGATCCCCGCGAGATCGAGCGCGACGGCAAAATTCCCGGCGCGTTCTCCTGCACCCGCGGCATGCTGGAATTCTGGATCGATCCGGCCAGTCCCTACGCAAAGCCGATCTTCCAGGAGGACAAGAAATTCATCTTCCACTGCGCCGGCGGCATGCGCTCGGCGCTCGCCGCCAAGACCGCGCAGGACATGGGGCTGAAGCCGGTCGCCCATATGGGCGGCGGTTTTGCCGCCTGGCGCGACGCCGGCGGGCCGATCGAGCCGTGGGAGCCGAAGAAGAGGGTGAGGTGGCGTGACCGTCATGCTAGCCCGTACCCGTCGTTCCATCGCTGCAAGGAAGACGTGGATGCCGCAGGCCGGCATGACGATAGCTGAAAGGATGTTCGACCCAATGACCGCCGCCGACGATCCGCTTGTCACCACCGACTGGCTCGCCGATCATCTCGACGATCCCAAAGATCAAGATCATCGACGCCACCTACAAGATGCCCGGCGTCACGCCGCTGCCGGCGGACGATTTCCTCGCCGCGCATATCCCGGGCGCGGTGTTCTTTGACGTCAACGCCATCGCCGATCGCAACGACCCGCGGCCGCATATGTATCCGGACGCCTGAGCAATTTGCGCGCGATGTCGGCGCGCTCGGGATTTCCTCCGAGCGACACGGTGGTGGCCTACGATGCCGGCGGCTGGGTCGCCGCGCCCCGGGCGTGGTGGATGTTTCTGTCGTTCGGCCATCGCAGGCGTGAAGGTGCTGGACGGGGGCCTGCAGAAGTGGAAGGCCGAAGGCCGCCCGGTCGAGTCCGGCGCGGTCAACGCCAAAACCCGCAAAATTCCAGGCGAAGCTCGATCCCAGCTTTCGTCCGCAGCAAGGCAGCAATTGCTCGGCAATATCGAGACGAAGAAGGAGCAGGTGGTCGACGCGCGCCCGCGCCCGCGTTTCGAGGGCACGGTCGTCGAGCCGTGGCCGGGCCGCCGCTCCGGCCATATTCCGGCAGCCGCAACGTGCCCTACGCCGAATTGTTCGATGCCAGGACCGGCGCGATGAAGCCGCTGGAGGAGTTGCGCAAGGCATTTTCGGACGGCCGGCGTCGATCTCGCAAAGCCGATCGTCACCAGCTGCGGCTCCGGCGTCTCGGCGCTGGTGCTGACGCTCGCTCTTTATCGCCTCGGCGTGCGCGGCAGCGCGCTCTATGACGGCTCATGGGCCGAATGGGGCCTGCCCGACGGCCCGCCGCTCGCGACCGGTCCCGCCTGAGCTACGGATTGCTCGAGCGACCTGAGGGTTCGCCTGCCGCGCCAGTCGCGCTCGCCGAAGACGCTGTCGCGCGCTGCGCCTGCGCTTCATGGCCGCGTTTTGGTCGGGCTTCGCGTCGGCGGGTTTTGCCGACGCCGTTTTTCGAAATCGTGACGGCAGGGCCGCCCAGCGTTGCGATCCTGGTTGCCGCAACGCTGGTTTCCGGTGTGGCGATAGCGGCGGTTTGCTCGGGCTCGGCGGGCGCGGCTTCAGTCGCCGGCGGCCGGCGTTTCCGCGACATTTACGGGTTTTGCCTCCTCGGCGGTGGCCGTCGTTTCCGGCGGCGCTGGCGCCTCCGATGGAGCCGGGCGCCGTTTCCTCGGCCGGCGCTTCCGCCTCCGCGGTCTCGACGGGCTCGGGCTCCGGCATCTTCACCGCCGCGGAATCTTCCGGTTCCACGGCGGCCGGCATTTCGGGCTCGGCGGGCGTTGTTGCTTCTGCGACCTGCTCGACTGCTGCGGTCGCGTTCGCGACGTCCGGCGCATTCTCCGCCGCCAGCTGGTTCCAGGCGCACCATGGCCAGTGTCGGGGGCGGGTCGTTCGCCTGCGCGAACACCCGTTCGGGCGGCGCCGTCGGGCCGGATTATTGGCGACCTCCTCATGCGCCGCGCGTAACAGCGCCGCGGCGCCCAGGCCGAACTACCAGGACCGACGTCGACAGCAGGATCGCGGCGAACAGGAAACGAAAGCCGGGGAGCATCGGCGCGGGTTCCGCCTGGCGGGAATTTCGGGAACGCGGGTGACTTACAAGGAGGCGGCCGGCTTCGCGGGGCGGCAGATCAGGTCGATGCGAGGATATCGCAACGCCTGAACGCTTTTGTTACAAAATATGCTCAGGCCGCGCGGCCGTCAGTCCTCCGGAGGATTTTTCTCATGCAGTGAGGCATCTTTGCCGCAGACAGGCCATCACAAAATGACCAATTCGGGCCGAATTTCGCGGATTTGTCTTGAATGCGCCGCTATCTTCCTTCAACTGCCGTTAACGGTCCGGTGGGGCTTGGGGACTATACAAGAGCGATGATGATCAACCGTATCCTGACGATTTGCGCTGCCGCGGCTCTCGGTGCGGCAGGAACCTCGCTTGCGCATGCGCAGCAGGGCTATCCCGTTCCGCCCGGCTCGGTCTATTCCGCCGCCCCGGTCCCTATCCGCAAGGCGGCTATGTCATCGACGACCGTCGCGTGCCGGACGACCGCCGCATGCCGGATTTCGACGCGCTGGACGATGACGACGTGCGCCGAACGCGCCGAGTTCGGCCGCGCTGCCGCCGCCCGGTCCGGTGCTGTCGCCCAACGATCCCCGCTATGGCCGCCCGATGGGCGCGCCGGCCCGGTCTATTCCGAGCGCCCGATGCCGACCGGCCCGATCCTGTCGCCGGATGACCCGCGTTACGGCCGGCCGGCCGGTCCGCCGCCGGTGATTTATTACGATCGTGCGGCCGGCACGCAGCAGGCCTATCCGGATCGCGATAACGGCGTTCCGGCTGCCGGCGTGGTCTATGGCAATGAGGATCGCGGCCTTCGTCCGCCGGAGGCCATTCGTCCGCCGGAGTCGATTGGTGCCGCGCGCCGGCGTGACCGGCACCGGTGCCGCAGCAGGCTGCGGTCGGTGCCGACGGCAGGCCGATGACGCTCGCCGCGCTGCCGCCGGAGGAACAGCCGGAAGCCGCGCCTGCGCAGCTGCCGCCGAACCTGCGCCGCCAGGAAGTGGCGTTCCCCACCAAGGAGCCGGCCGGCACCATCGTGGTCGATACGCCGAACACCTACCTCTATTACGTGCTCGGCAACGGCCGGGCGATGCGCTACGGCGTCCGCGTCGGCCGCGACGGCTTCACCTGGACCGGCGTGCAGAAGATCACCAAGAAGGCCGAGTGGCCGGACTGGCATCCGCCGACCGAGATGATCGAGCGCCAGCCCTATCTGCCGCGCTTCATGGCCGGCGGCCCCGGCAACCCGCTCGGCGCCCGCGCGATGTATCTCGGCTCGACCGTCTACCGCATCCACGGCACCAACCAGCCGTCGACGATCGGCAAGTTCGTCTCTTCGGGCTGCATCGGCATGCTGAACGAGGACGTCTCCGACCTGTTCGAGCGCGTCAAGGTCGGCACCCGCGTCGTCGTGCTTCCGGGCGGCCCGCCGCCGGGAACGGCGACCGCATCCGCCGCACCGATCGCCCGGTGGATCCGCCGCGTCGCTGCGCAGGCCGCGCCCGTTCCCGGCACGCAGCCGACCGCGGTGCCGCCGCTGCCCGCGCCGGTGCACGGTGCGCTGAGCGCACGTCCATACACCATTCGAAAGGCGCGCGCGAGCGCTTTGAGCGACGCGTTTATCGGCGTGAGCGAGGGCTCCTCAAACCGAGTTTCCGCGGCGGCTCGCCGCCCTTGAGTCAGGCGTCGATGCATTCGACCATCTGGCCGTAATGCGTGCGAAGTCCCTCTTGCGTCGCGTAGCCGAGATGCGGGGTGAGCACGAGGTTGTCGAGCTTGCGGAACGGATGATCGACGGGAAGCGGCTCGACCGAGAACACGTCGATGCCGGCGCCCGCGATCTTCTTCTGCTGCAAGGGCCTCTAACAGCGCCGCCTCATCGACGATCGGGCCGCGCGCGGTGTTGACGAGGTAGGCGCGCTGGCTTCATCCGCGCGAGGTCGTCGCGCCCCACCAGTCCGCGCGAGCGCGGGCTCAGCACCACATGGATCGTGATGATGTCGGCGGTGGCGAACAATTCTTCCTTGCTGGCATAGCCGACGCCGGCTTCCTTGCATTTCTCCGGCGTCAGATTCGGGCTCCAGGCAATGACGTTCATGCCAAAGGCCTTGGCGAGCGTGGCGACCCTGCTGCCGAGCTTGCCGAAGCCCGACCACGCCCAGCGTGCGCCCCTCGATCTCGATCCCGGCGAAGCTCTGCCACGGCTCGCCCAAATGCATGCGCGCGTTCTCGCGGCCGATGCCGCGGGTGAGTTCCAGGATCAGGCCCATGGTCAGGGCCGCGGTGGGATCGCGGCCATATTGCGTGCCGCAGACCACGACCTTGTGCTCGCTGGCCGCTTCCATGTCGATCGCGGCGTTGCGCATGCCGGAGGTGAGCAGGAATTTCAGCTTCGGGAGCGCTGCAAACAGGCGCGCGGAAACGGCGTGCGCTCGCGCATGGCGCAGATGATCTCAAAACCTCCAAGCGCATCGGCGGCGGCCTCTTTCGCTCGCGAACGGCTGATCGAAGACGGTGACGTCGACCCGGTCGGCGATTTTGGGCCAGTCCGCCACCGAAAGCGCCAGGTTGAAATAGTCGTCGAGGATTGCACAGCGCAGCCGCGTCATCGAGAGGTCCGTTCATGGCGAGGATGACGGCCGAAAGGCGCCGTCGGGAAGATCGTCATATGGTTGCGCGCATTTGTGGGTCGCGCAAGCGGAGCTAACCGAGCTTTCGCCTCAAATATCCGGCAGGATCAGCGCGATCGGGCCATGTGCTGGCCGCGCCATGCAGGCCCGGGCCCGCGCATATAATGCAGTTCCGGCCGGTAGGGATTGAACGCCCTGGCGAGGAAGTGGCGCCAGAAGGCGCGGAGTTCGGCGAAGGGTTTTGCGGGCGCACCTCGGCCGGAGGCCGGGACGAGGAGGAAGCCGATGTGATCGTTGCCATGACGCGGCCTCTGTTTTTCATTCGCGCCTTTTCCGCGCGAAACGCCGTTTTTCGGCGCTGAAAACCAGTTTTCGCCCGATTTATTAAAAGATGGTTTCAATTGCCGTGATTCGCCGGCACATATGGTTTCGACCCCCGTATTCATCGGGGTGAACGGACAAAAACGAGGCCGCTCTGAACCGTCTGTCTGCCTAGTCGTAGCGGTTGAAGGAATAGCGCCGCACCAGCCGCGCCATGTCCAGGTATGAGCCGACCGAGGCTCCCTCTTGGCCGCATGAGCGGTCCGCGGCGGCAATCGCGCTGCCCAGAACGGCGAAGCGGTCCTTGATGGAAATCAGGGCCTCGGTAGCGGGAAGATTTATCGGGGCTGGATCTTTCCGCCGTCGTCCAGATGAAATTCAACCGCGCGTTCCTCGGCGGCAGGTCGAGCGCCGGATAGAGGATTCGGCAAGCTCGATCGGCTGGCCGGTTTCGATGCACCTAGCAGCGCAGCGACCAGGAAATTGCGGCGCCTTGCCTGATTGGCCGAGGAACTCAACGAGCTCAGCATCGGACATGCGCGCACACGATGCGGTAGATGTTGATCAGCCGCTTCACGGCGCGCGGGGACTTGGACGCGACCGCGCCGATCTCGGGGCTGGCAGAAAGTTGATTTCCGCCGGTTCGAGTTTTAGCGACGCGAGCGCCGCATCGACCGCGCTGAACTCGTCCTCCGGTTCGGCTAGCCCCGCGTTGGCAGTGAAGGCGATATTTGCCGGCTCCTGCGTTGGGAGTTCAACGTCCGGAACTGATCCCTGGTCCGGTGATGGCCCCGCTCGGAGTTGGCATGGACTTGAAAACGGAAGGACCCGGCGTGGCCCGCTCGTTATCCTTGAGCAATTCGCGGACGTAGGCGCAGCTGCCGCCGCTGGAGGCGGCGCCGGTTCGGTGTTGAGCCGCCGAAGCCAGAACGGGATCTGGAAAATCTTCTCCAGATAGTCGATCGCGCGCTTTCGCCGTTCCTTGTCGTCGTTGGTCTGAGCGACATCGGCCTCGAAATGCTTTGCGACTGCACCTTCGATCCAGCGCACGTCGACACCGACCACCACGACGAAGAGTTCGAACGCCAGCAGCAAGTGAATGGCTTGCAATACGGCGTAGACCTGATCGTGGGTGCAGCGGTCGAGGTCGTCGATAAAAGGACGATGCGATCGGGAACAGAAGGGCCTTGCCATCGGCTGGTTCAAGCAAGGACTGTTCCTCGGGGGTCAATGGTTCGCCGCGCGTCCGCGCTGTTCGGCTGCCTGCCGGTTCATTCGCGTCGTGGCCACGATCGCATTAAGCTGTTCGAAGGATCGCCGCGCGCGGCGCTGACGATGCTGACCTGCTTGTCATAGTCGCGGATATCGCCATCCTCGAACAGGAAATAGCGCAGCACGGTCGACGGCAGGTCCGCGGGCATGCCATCGCGATGAGACTGACGAGCGGTGCGCGCGCCGAGGCCAGCGCTGCTTCGGCTGTCTGGACCTTGTCGGCGAGCGCCTCTGCTTCCTGACGCTTTCTCGACCTCCAGCGTCAGCTTGGCGCGGGCATCCTCGACCGCTTTGGCATACTTCCACGCTCCGTCCAAAATAGGCTTGGCGCGGTCGAATGCCTGCCAGAGCGCCATTAGCGCCACGAAAGTTCCGCCTCCCCAGCCTGCGATGCGTTGAACCCAGGTGGCGAGGTTTGTCGTATCGAGTGGGCAATATGATGCCAACGCAGCCAATCAACAGGATCGCAATCCCGCCGAGCCAGGTCGGCCAGCCGCCACCGACCAGAACGCGTCCGATCCAGCGCGATCCGTCCCGGAGCTCGAAGCGGCTTCGGCGACCGCGGCTGCGAACGCCTTGGTATCGGTCGAAAGATCAATCGCGATAGACGCGCCGACCGACCTCCTTGAGCTTGTTCTCGTTGGCCTTGCGGAGGCTCTCAAAATCTGACTGAAGCTCGGTCCAGGCGAGTGTCAGATCGCTGGCGGCAAGCTGCTTTTCTGCGGTGTCGAGCGCCTTGTGCGCGGCGTCTGACTTTCGCTTGGCATCTTCCACCTTCTCCAGCGCACTGGCGGCATCGGCTTCAGGCTTCGTACACGGCTGGCGACCTTGCCGATCAGCGCCTGATAATCGGACGCCCGGCCGCCATCGTAGCCGCCGCGGCGCAGCTGGTCGAAGAATACCGCCGTCAGGCTCGCCCAGAAGGCTGGCATCGGCGAAATGCCATGCATTGAACTTGATCTGCACAATGTTCTCGACGAACTTCGGCTCGTCGTCGGCTGCCAACGCCCTCAGGATCGGTTTGCCACCGGTGAGGGCGCTGGTGAGTCTTGCGATCTCCTGCTGCATGCGTTCCATGAACGTCGATTTTCCGGAGCCCCATTCTCCGAAAGACAAATCGATAGCGGCGGCGTGGCCTGTTCGAGGCAGATGAGCCGCGAGAGCCCTGACGTCCGGATTGATGCCGAGCGGATCGGCACTGCCAGGAGGTCACGCTGTCGGAGGCGAAGCCGGACAGCGTGATGATCAGGAAATTCCGGATGCCCTTGGCGCATCGCCGGGCAATATCGGCCCGCCGGTTTGCGGCGTGATATTTGCCGGGTCCGCGGGTTCCGGGGATGCTTCGGATGGGCTGCTGCTGCCGCTCGCGGTCTCGCTTGGCGCATCAACTGGAGTTGCCGGCGGATTTTTGAAAAATGCCCTCCATGCCGCGGCCATGTCCGTTGGAATGTTGCGAACGGCGCTGGCCAGGATCGTATCGGCAGCGTCGGCGACCCGGACATTGAGGTTTTCGCGAACCAGTGCGTGCAGGCTCTCGTTAGCGCCGTTCCTGTCCGGCAGAGATCAACGAGGCCACGATATGACGCACGCCGTACCGATGGTCGGATGACGTCTGTCCGGCCAGCACAAGGGGCTCGCCCGAGCAGCGCGCTCGCCGCCGGCGAGTTCAGCGTCCTGCGTGGCCTCCGCCGCATCATAGGTTCGCAAAAGCAACGCGAGATCGCCGCGAAGCTGACTTAGCATGAATCGATCCAGCGATCCCAAGCCCGCTTTTTTCGCAAGCCAGTCACGCAGCCATGAGTCCGCGGCGGTCGGAATTCTTGGAAGGCGCGGAAGCGAAGCTCGGCAGATCGAGCTGAAACCTGTGGTCGGTGATGGTTCTGGAGAGGTCGTCCCGATCGCGAGGCGCGGCGACGAACAGATCTTCTGGACGAACTACCTGGTTGCGCGGTCGGCCAGCCACGCGGCCGTCCGCAACAGCGCCTCCGCGCCCGATGAGTTGGCGAGGGCAGATCGCGTCAAGCGTTGTTCTGGGAACCGAGGCCAATGGCTGATCCGACATAGCGCCCCCGAGATGCACTTCGTCCGTTGTGAAAGGCCCTTGGTTTCGCTAGAAGAACTTCAACATTCATCCTATCCATCATAAGTTGCAAGGCTACTCAATGGCGCGCCAGTTCGTCTATTTCATGCAGGGTCTGTCCAAGACCTATCCGCGCAACCGCAAGGTGCTCGACAACATCCATCTGAGTTTCTACCCGGACGCCAAGATCGGCGTGCTCGGCGTCAACGGCTCCGGTAAATCGACGCTGCTCAGGATCATGGCCGGCCTCGACAAGGATTATACCGGCGAGGCCTGGGTCGCCGAGGGCGCCCGCGTCGGCTATCTCGAGCAGGAGCCGCAGCTCGACGCGACCAAGACGGTGCGCGAAAACGTCATGGAAGGCGTCGCCAAGCAGAAGGCGATCCTCGACCGCTACAACGAACTCGCGGTGAATTATTCCGACGAGACCGCCGACGAGATGACCAAGTTGCAGGACGAGATCGAGGCCCAGGGCCTTTGGGATCTCGACAGCAAGGTCGACCAGGCGATGGACGCGCTGCGCTGCCCGCCCGACGATTCCGACGTCACAAAGCTCTCCGGCGGCGAGCGCCGCCGCGTCGCGCTGTGCCGGCTGCTGCTCGACCAGCCCGAACTGCTGCTGCTGGACGAGCCGACCAACCATCTCGACGCCGGAGTCGGTGTCATGGCTGGAAGGCCATTTGCGGCAACTATCCCGGGCGCGATCCTGATCGTGACCCACGACCGCTACTTCCTCGACAACGTCACCGGCTGGATCCTCGAGCTCGACCGCGGCCAAGGGCATTCCCTACGAGGGCAATTACTCGTCCTGGCTGGTGCAGAAGCAGAAGCGGCTGGAGCAGGAAGGCCGCGAGGACGCCGCGCATCAGACGCACGCTCGCCCGCGAGCAGGAATGGATCGCGTCCTCGCCCAAGGCGCGCCAGGCCAAGTCCAAGGCGCGCTACCAGCGCTACGAGGATCTGCTCAAGCAGGCGAGCGAGAAGCAGACCCAGACCGCGCAGATCGTCATTCCCGTCGCCGAGCGGCTCGGCAACAACGTCGTCGACTTCGAAGGCCTCACCAAGGGCTTTGGCGACAACCTGCTGATCGACGACCTCACCTTCAAGCTGCCGCCGGGCGGCATCGTCGGCGTGATCGGCCCGAACGGCGCCGGCAAGACCACGCTGTTTCGGATGATCACCAAGCAGGAGACGCCGGACAAGGGCACCATCACCGTCGGCGACAGCCGTGCATCTCGGCTATGTCGACCAGTCGCGCGACGCGCTCGACGGCAAGAAGACGGTGTGGGAGGAAATTTCCGGCGGCAACGAACTGATCCTGCTCGGCAAGACGCGAAGTGAATTCGCGCGGCTATTGCTCGTCGTTCAACTTCAAGGGCGCCGACCAGCAGAAGAAGGTCGGCGCGCTTTCCGGCGGCGAGCGCAACCGCGTGCATCTGGCCAAGATGCTCAAGTCCGGCGCCAACGTGCTGCTGCTCGACGAGCCGACCAACGATCTCGACGTCGACACGCTGCGCGCGCTGGAAGAGGCGCTGGAGGATTTCGCCGGCTGCGCCGTGATCATCAGCCATGACCGCTGGTTCCTCGACCGCATCGCCACCCACATCCTGGCCTTCGAAGGCGACAGCCATGTCGAATGGTTCGAGGGCAATTTCCAGGATTATGAGAAGGACAAGATGCGCCGGCTCGGCCAGGACAGCATCATCCCGCATCGGGTGAAGTACAAGAAGCTGACGCGGTAACCCGCCTTCCGTCCGCTCCAGCTCTGCTCGCGCGCTTCGGTTCACAAGCAACCGGCGCCGTGATAGTGTTGCAAGCATGACCGAGCCGAATAACATCGTCCTTGAGCGTCTGTGCCACACCCCGCGGCGCGATCCAGAGCGGCGGCTCGATCTGACGGACGCATGAGCGCGTTGTTGAACGTTTGTCTCGCGCCGATCCTCGGTCTGTTTCTCGCGCTGACGTTCCATGCACCGGCCCGCGCCGCCGATGCCGCCTTCACCCAGTTCATTGCTTCGCTATGGCCGGAGGCGCAGGCGGCCGGCGTGTCGCGGGCGACGTTTGATGAGCAGACGCGCGGGCTCGAGCCCGACTACAAACTCCCCGACCTGATCCTGCCCGGACGTCCCGCGACCGGCGCACCGTCGCAGGCCGAGTTCGTGCAGGTACCGGCGGACTACATCAAGGAAGCGCTCGATCGCGCGGCTTGCGGCCGAGGCGCAGCGGCTGATGCAAAAGCATCGTGCGGCGCTGAACGAGATCGAGAAACGTTTTGGCGTGCCGGCCAGCGTCGTTGCTCGCGATCTGGGGCCGCGAGACCGATTTCGGCCGCTACACGCTGCCCTACGACACGCTGCGCGTGGTCGCGACCCAGGCCTATGTCGGCCGCCGCAAGGACCAGTACCGCACCGAATTCATCCTCGCGCTGAAAATCCTCGGCGAGGGCGCGGTGACGCGCAAGGATATGCGCTCGTCCTGGGCCGGCGCCACCGGGCTCACGCAGTTCCTGCCGTCGGAATATTACAAGCACGGCGTCGATTTCGACGGCGACGGCCGCATCGACATCTGGCATTCGGTGCCGGACGCGCTCGCCTCCGCCGCGCAGCAGCTGCGTCAACAAGGGCTGGCAGCCGGGCCTGCGCTGGGCCTATGAGGTGCGCGCGCCCGCCAATGTCGATTGCACGCATGGGCGTGCCGGAAGTGACAAAACCGATCGGCGAGTGGCTGCGCGCGGGCTTCGTGCCGGTGCGGGGCGAGAAGCTGAGCGCCGCCGAGCAGGCGCAGCCGGCGTCGCTGCTGCAGCCCGAGGGCATCTACGGGCCGGCCTTCCTGACCACGAAGAACTATTTCGTGATCAAGGAGTATAATTTCTCCGATCTCGTACGTGCTGTTCGTCGGCCATCTCAGCGACCGCATGACGAACCCGCTGCCGTTCGCGACGCCGTGGTCGGCCTCGACGCAGCTGCGCACCGCAGATGTCGAGGCGATGCAGCGCCACCTGACGCGCATCGGGCTCTACAAGGACAAGCTCGACGGCAAGGCCGGCATGCAGACCGCGCGCGGCGCTCGGTGCGTATCAGAAATCCGCCGGGCTCAAGGTCGATTGCTGGCCGAGCGAAGCGGTGCTGCGTTCAATGAGTGCGGCGCGATAACAGAAACCCGGCCGAGAACGTCGGCCGGGTTTCGACATCAACGGCGCGATCGCTCAGATCAGTAGCAGACCTCGACGTGGCGGTAGCGCCAGCCGTAGCCGTCCCAGAAACGCTCGCGAGCCATGCGGCAGGGCGGGGCCTTCCACGTAGACCGGGCCGACCATAGGCCGGGCGGCTGGAGGCGATAGCGCCCCCGACGATCGCGCCGCCGATCAGGCCGGCTGCAACGCCTGCGGCAACACCACGCTGGGCGCTCGCGGGCGTCGGGGCGAGACGACGAACCGGCAATCGCTGCGACCGCGACGAAGGCAGCTAGTGTCTTCTTCATGTCTTGAGCTCTCCTGGAGTTGGCGCCTTCAGCCGACGCCGGGTTAGGGTGGATAACACGCTGGTTTCGAACTCGACCCGTCTCGCAAAGCAACGCGCACAACGGACAATCGAACGTAAACGCTGTGGGCTAATGCCCTGAAAAAACGGTTTTTCTGGCCGCAAAAAGCATACGTCCCGGAAAACCGCGGGTTTTCCGGGACGTCACGTGCTGATTTAATGCAGGTGAACGGGGCTCAGTCACAAATCCGGACGTTGCGCACGCGCCAGCCATAACCGTCCCAGAACCGTTGGCGTTGCCAGTAGCAGGGCGGGCCATAATAGCCGGGACCGGCGACATAGGTGTTTAGTCCCGGCATTTGCTGGAGCGGATTGATAGAGAAGCGTTCGGGATTGGAAGCCCAGGCTTTGCAAATGAACTCGTAGGGGGTGAGGCCCTTGAGCGTCTTGAGCCTCCGACCGTAGTTGTAGGCTGAGATGAAGTCTGCCAGGTGCCGACGAAGCTGCTCGTGGCTCTCATAGTAGAAGCGCCTGACGGTCGCGTCCTTGATGGTTCGGTTCATTCGTTCGACCTGTCCGTTGGTCCATGGGTGCTTTACCTTGGTGGTACGGTGGTCGATGTCATTCCTCGCGCAGGCGAGTTCGAACGCGTGGGCCCAGAACAGTTCGCCGTTTGCGATGGCCTCCTTGATCAACGGCACGGCCGAGCCTCCGGCGCCGGGGGTTGTGAACTGGATGCCGTTGTCAGTGAGCACGGTATGGATCTTGTAAGGAACGGCTGCGATCAGGCGCAGCAGGAACTCCCTTGATACGGCGGTGGTGGCGCTTTCGTGCAGCTCGACGTAGGCAAACTTGGAGGTGCGGTCGATCGCCACGAACATGTGGAGCTTTCCCTGTTCGGTCCGCACCTCTGCGATGTCGATGTGGAAGAAGCCGATCGGGTAGCTCTTGAACTTCTTCTTCGCCGGCTTGACACCTTCGACGTCCGGCAGGCGGCTGATACCATGGCGCTGTAGGCAGCGATGCAATGACGAGCGTGTCAGATGTGGGATCGTTGGCTGCAGCGCATAGAGGCAGTCGTCGAGCGGCAACAGCGTGTAGCGCCGGAAAGCGACGATAACCGCCTCTTCCTCCACGGACAGCACTGTCGATCTTGCCTGCCTGGGACCGGTAGGAAGATCGGCAACCGAGGACCGCTTCTTCCATTTGGAGACGGTCTTCTGGTTGATCCCGTAGCGGCCTGCCAGTGTCCTCAGGCTCTCTTGACTATGCTGTATCGCTCGACGGATCGCCTCTGTCGTCGTGGCGCTCCCATGAAGAACCTGGCCCATAGCGCATCCTTTGATTCGGAGGACAAGGATGCCCCATCAAAACCTGGGATCAAACGCATAGGCCGGGCTGTAATAGCCGGGGCCATAATAATAACCGTTCTGCGATGCGATTGCGCCGCCGACGATGGCGCCCCCGATCAATCCAGCAGCCACGCCCGCGGCGACGCCGCGTTGCGCATCGGGCCGGGGCCGGCACTGCTACCGCCGAGCCAGCCAAAGTGGCGACGGCAGCCAGCGCCATCAACGTTTTCTTCATTGGCCTCACCTTTCCCTTGAGAGCAAAGGACAGCTTGCAATCGCTCTGTCGCAGCCAAAGTTCCATACCAGGCTTGAATGATCAATGAACGGCGCTGCCTGAATCGGCGACCAAATGTGGCGGCGCCCAGTCTGTTGCGACGCACAAATCTCGAACGTAGATGGTCTGCCGGAGGATCGGCAATGGGAATGACACCATTCATGCTGGCGGTCGGCGGCACATCGCTGGTCTGCTGTCCCGATGATGGCGCGCAAAGCCGCGACGCCCAGCGAGCGCGGCTTCGCGGGTGACGGCTCGTTGAGTTCCAGCAGCTATGATTCCGGCGGCGGCTCGAGTGCTTTCAGCTGATTCGGCGGAGACGGCTCCCCTCGGCTAATTCCGACGCCTCCAGCGGCTCCTGCGGTTCCGGCGGCGATAGCGGTGGAGGCGATGGTGGAGGGGGCGGCGATGGCGGAGGCGGCCTAACGCCCAAAATGTGCACCGGAGCGTGCGGAGGCGGCTCGCTATTTGAACCTCGTTCCAATCCACCTTAGCCATCAGTTTGGAATTGCTTCAAATTCCTGTTTTTCCTTTTGCATCGTCGCGCGGCGTTCAATATCTGATTGGCTCAGCATCACCAGACTGGGCCCGCCGTCTTCAATGATTGTCTGTTCCTGCAACGTCCTCAGCGACCACGACGTCCGCAATGCCGTCAGCGCGTCGCAACGACCTGCCGCGCAACGCCAAGCAGATCTATGGCTGCCTCGGTTGCAGCGCCGAGTGCGGCCGCTGCGCGCGACCATCAAGACCATCATCGACGAAGCCCTTGGCGCCTGCGCCAAGGCCTGCTGCGCCGGCTGCCCGCACAGCCATGCCAGCGGCCGAACAGCCCGCGCCATGCCGAGTTCGCACTCGCCGCCTGCCTGAAAGCCCGCCTTCTCCGCATTTTCGATCCTCGGCGCCCGCCTTCGGCAGGGCTTGCTCCCGCGCATCAATCTGATTTAGAAACGTTCTAAATCAGTAATCAGTGCCGATTCCGACCGGAAATCAGCGGAGTGCAATCATGCAGGGCGACCCCAAGGTCATCGAATATCTCAACAAGGGCCTGCGCAGCGAGCTCACCGCGATCAACCAGTATTGGCTGCATTACCGGCTCCTGAACAATTGGGGCCTGCTGGAGATGGCCAAGGTCTGGCGCAAGGAATCCATCGAGGAGATGGAGCACGCCGACAAGTTCACCGACCGCATCCTGTTCCTCGACGGCTTTCCCAACATGCAGGTGCTCGATCCCTTGCGGATCGGCCAGAACGTCAAGGAAATCATCGAATGCGATCTCGCCGCCGAGATCGCTGCGCGCGCGCTCTACCAGGAAGCCGCGACCCATTGCCACGGCGTCAAGGATTACGTCTCGCGCGACCTGTTCGAGCAGCTGATGAAGGACGAGGAACATCACATCGACTTCCTCGAGACCCAGCTCGACCTGATCACAGCGCATCGGCCTCGAACTCTACACGCAGAAGCACGTCGGCGGCCTCGAGAGCGAGAGGCACTCGATGGCAAACTCGAGCGGGTAAGTTCGTCATGCCGGGTGCCCGCCATCCCGTCTCTATTGCCGAAGGCGTGGATGCCCGGTCAAGCCCGGCTCACGGCGGGGATCGATCTCACATCTACAGCTGCGTCTTGTAGCGCGCCTCGACCACCGCCTGGCTTTCCGCGCTCGCCGAGACTGGTCTGGTCGTGGATCACTTCGCTGATGCTCGGACATCATCGCGCGTTCGACCCGCGTCTCCGGCGACCACAGCTTCGAGCGCATCAAGCGCCTTGCCGCAGTGGAAATAGGCCTCGTGCACGCTCGATGCGCAGCACCGCGCGCGGCGGCTTGCCGAATTCCACCATCGAGGCCATCAGCTGCCGGATCGGCTGACACTTTGCCGCTTGCCGCCGACGCGCAGCGTCTCGTCGATGCCCGGCACGAAGAAGATCAGCTGCACGAAGCCCGAGCCTTCGACGATGTTGCGGAAAGCTGTCGATGCGGTTGTTGCCGGAGCGGTCCGGCATCAGCAGCTGGTTCGGTCCGGCGACATGGACGAAGCCGGGATTGCCGCCGCGCGGCGAGGCATCGACGCTGCCGTCGGAGCCGGAGGTGGCAAGCACGCAGAACGGCGACATGCGCGATGAAGTTTTTCGCATGGACGTCGATCTCCGGCCGCGCCTTGGCGATCACGCGCGGCGCGTCGGTTGCGGATAGATCGTGGCGAGGTCGCAGGCGGCAAGATCGGTCAAGGCGATTCTCCGGTCGAGGTTTTCGGGCAGACTATCATCGCGCGCGCATCGGCGTTCGTCATCTCGACGTGCCGGTGCTACAACCGCGTCCGCCGGAACAAAGCAGCTGATGACGATGCTGCCGCGGTGATGCACGTACCACACCACGGCTTCGCCGACCGGATTGCCGCGGTCGCGGATGACGGCGCGCTCGGCACCGCCATCCATTGGCCTTCGATCGGCACCCAATAGGCGCCCTCGCGCGAAATCGTAGCTGGTGCGATGGCCGTCGGAGATATCGCAGCAGGGCACGCCGTTCGGCGCGATCACGCTCTTGAACCAGGCGCGGATGTCGGGCGGCACGTTCTCGTATTGGCCGTTGTCGAAGGCGAGCGCCGTCGTCGCCAGCACCGACAGACACGCGAGCAGCAAGCGATGTGCGCGAGCCGTCGCATCCGATCCTCCAATGCGTCCGTGTCGCATCATCGTTCGCGTCGGGTGCCGACGAATCTCGATTGATGCGATTAAGCCGGAGCCGTGCGGACGGATGCATGCTCAAAGAATGAGCGACGTCACGGCTGCGAAATTGATGCGGTGCGAAATCACGGCTTCGCTTTCGCCACGCGCTGCTCGCCGGTAGCCTTCGGCGCGACGTTGTGTCCACGCCATGGTGAGCGCGCTCTTCAGCGTCGTCTGCATCTGCCTTCGCGAGCCAGCACATTGGTGCTGCCTCGCTTGCCCCAGCCGCCCGGCACCGGGCGGAAAGATTTCGGGCTCGGCTGCGACCAGCATCGACTGCTGCTCCGGCGTCAGTTTCACCATGCCCCAGTCCTCGTCGGGATAGCCGAGTGTGGCGAAGATGCGATTTGCCGACGCGGAAATCGGCGTGGCCCTGGTGCGCGCCTTCGATCACGTCAGGCAGACTCGAGCGCGATCACGGCGAAAGCGGTTCGACGACATGCGCTCATTCCGACCATGCGGGCCGTCTCACATCGTCCGCTGCGGCGCGCGTCTGCAGCAATTCCTGCAGCTGCTGCGTGTAGAATTTCGCGTTGCCGGTGGTGAGATGGCCGCGCGTCTCGGTGCTGGCCGGGATCAGATAGAGCCGGCCGTTCTTGATGCGCTTCAGCGCGGCGTCGGTGACGCCGGTTTCCGGCGGATTGCGCTCGTCGTCGGCGGCATTGATCGCGAGCAGCGTCGCCTCGATCTTCTCCAGCCCGGCGGACGGATTGTAATCGTGCGAGGCCTCCCATTGATAGATGAAGTCGTTGGCGTCGGCGGTGACCGGCGCCGCCAGCCGCTCGTCGACCATCTTGTCGGCTTGCGCCGCCGTCGGCGCCAGCGTCTGATAGCCGAGCGTGCCGCCGCCGGTCGCGATGCCGATAGGCGTTGATGGCGTATTTCATCATGCGCGGCGGCGCGGTGTAATTGCCGCCATTGTAGTCGGGATCGTTGCGGATGGTCTCCAGCATCATCCGCCGCAGCATCCAGTTGCGCGCCGCCATCTCGGTCGGCTGCGACGCCATCGGCACCAGCACGTCCATGAGCTGCGGATATCTGCACGCCCCAGATCCAGGTGTGCATGCCGCCCATCGAATTGCCGATCACGAGCCGCAGATGCTTGACGCCGAGCCCTTCCTTGACCAGGCGGTAATGCGCATCGACCATGTCGTCGTAATTGTATTTCGGAAACGCCGTCTTCATGCCGTCGGACGGCTTTGACGATTTGCCGTGGCCGACGCCGTCGGGAATGATGATGAAATATTTCGCCGCATCGAGCGGCTGGCCGGGACCGAACAACTCGCCGGCGAAAGCCGGCGTCAGCATGCTTGCCGCCGAGCCGCCCGAGCCGTGCAGCACCAGCACCGGCTGGCCGGTCGGCTCGCCGATCGGTGGTGTAGTGCAGCCGCAGCTCCGGCATCGTCTCGCCGGTGTGGAACTTGAAATCCTTGGCGATCCAGTCGCCTTGCTGCGGCGCCGGATAATCGGCCGGCGACCGGCGCGTGCAAGCGACGTCAACGCAAAGGCGGCCGACAGCGCCGCGCGCGAACATTTCATGATGGTCTCTCCCAGGCGCGGCCGCCTTGCCGGGGCCGCTTGGGCACAAGCCTATCATGCCGGGGAGGCGCGCCGAGCAGGCGCGTCGCTGCGATCCGCGAAAATTTCCGAAAGATGCCCGATCGCGGCAGGGAATATCACGCGCTTGTCCTCGACATCGGTCTCGGGACGGTCGCTGCCGGCGGCGGTCTCGGTGTGCCACTTGCCGTCGGCGGTCTCATATTCGATCGCCTCGGTGCGGCCGGGCACGCGCTGCTCGGTCGGCGGCGCGCTTGGCGGCGGCAAGCGCCGCGGCGTGGGTCGCGAACGGCTTCCGGAAAACACGCCATCGACGGTGTAGGCCCAGCCGCCGTCATGCTCGAACGATCTTGTAGGTGACGTGGGCCATCGGGGAACTCGCTCTGCTGGTGCGGGCGCGGCGACAGGGGGTGAACGCGCCGCCGTATTCTATGACAAAATAGGCCGATGATGTAGGATTTTGCTTCGGCCGATCGTCCTTCGGCTGCCAGAGCGGAACCAGGAGTGCAGGCGGCACGGGAGAAGACAACATGTGCCGCAACATCAAGACGCTGTTCAATTTCGAGCCGCCCGCGACCGAGGACGAAATCCACGCCTCCGCGCTGCAGTTCGTGCGCAAGCTTTCCGGCTTCAACAAGCCGTCGCAGGCCAATGCCGAGGCGTTCGACCGCGCGGTCGCCGAAGTCTCCGCAGCCGCGCGCCGCCTGCTGACCTCGCTGCACACCCACGCGCCGGCGCGCGACCGCGAGATCGAGGCCGAGAAGGCGAAGGAGCGGTCACGGCTGCGGTTTGGCTGACAGTCAAGCCCCTCACCGTGACGCGGCTCACGGTACACTGACGGGCTGGCGCGCAAGGATGGGCGTCATTCGTTAGCCATCCGGAGGCGCGCCATGCAGCCGACAACCGCTCTCAAACTTGCTTCGATCGCTTTTGCCGCGCCGTGGGACCGGCTGGAGCGATTTGGTCGACGGATCCTTTCGCTTCGACTGGGCCGGCGTCTTCATCCTGACGATCTCGCGGCATCCTGGCCGGCGTGGGCTGGTACTGTGCAATGCGCTTTGCGTTTCACCTGATGCGTCTGCTGCCGCCCGGCGGAAAATCCCGGGCGAGGGGGCAGCGTCATGCTGAAGCGCATGATCGGCCTGGACGATGCTGATGGTGCTGACCGGCGCGTTGCTGGCGGCGCCGGGCTGCGCGGCGTCGTCGACCCGGCAATTCCACCTGGCGAATGGCATGGAGTTCTGTCGGGGCTGTTTATTGTTGTCGTCACCTGGCCGCGTTGCTGGCCTCGGTCACTGCGCGCCTTTGCCAGCCATCTGGTGGAAGCTTGCTGGCACCGCTCCGGATTTAGACCTCCGGGATCCCGCTGCGCAATGCGAGCGCAGCGCGGCTGCCTACTCCTTGCCCTTGCGCTTGTGCTTTTTCTTCTTCTTGCCCTTTGCGATCGTCGTCATCGTCGTCGTCTGGAATGATCGGACTGAGGTGCGGACGCCTCCGCCTCCGCCGCTGCGCGCGCTCGGCCTCGCGTTCCGGCCTGCTCGGCGGCCTCGCGCTCGGCGCGTCTGGCCGCTTCGCGCGTTCCCGGGCCGTTCCGGCAATCTTCCCAGGCATCGAAGATCATGCGTGCAGCCAGGGCATTACCCGATCGATCGACGGCAACTGGCCGCGGCGGGCCGGCCTCGCCGCGCAGCCCTGCGGCCCGGTCTTGCCCTGTGGCCCCGGCGCACCGGGCTCACCGCGCGGGCCTTTCGGACCGGCCTTGCCCCTGCGGACCCGGCTCCCGCGCCCCCGGCCCGCGCCGGCCAGGATGACACCTGCGGACCGGGACGTCAGCGCCGCGCGCTCCCTGGTCCCGCTTTCCCTGCCGTCGATGTTCGGCCACCGCCCTGCTCCAATGCGAATGCAGGCCGCACAGACGTAGGATGACGGCATCAACCCCGCAGGCACGCCGTGCACCTGATCAACAGCAATCGCCGCGAAATCGCTCGGCGCCGGCGTCGGCGCCCTCGCCGAATAGAGCCTGATCTATTGCAGGCACCGGCCGAGCAAGACGCGCGGCGCGGTGTTGCCGGCAGCGGATCAGCGTCTGCAGCACGGCTCGCGCCCGATCTCGCCGACAGTGGACCCGATCAGGAGCAGCACGACTTCAATGGGGAAAGCGAGGCGCCGAATCCGGCGGGAATTTAACGCATCGACATGGTACCTCCGAACAACGCCCGTTCGCCAGCATCAGCAGATCGGAAACATCGAGAACGAACTACCCAAGCCCGCTCGAAGGGTGGGCGCGGATGAACAACAAAGGATTAACGAAGGTGGATTTGCCACGATTGTCATGCTCACTCACCCTCGCCATCTCCGCTTCGTCATACCCCGTGCAGGCAGGGGCATCCAGTAATCGGGGCTGCGCGTGATTGACGGCGGTGCGTCACACTGACGTCCACGTTTTCTTGATCACTCGCCTTCGCGAGTGATTGACGATGGTGAGTGTCTCGCTGAGATCGTCCGGTATCCGCCATCCACCATCACGATCGATCCGGTGACGTAGGCCGACAGATCGGAGGCGAGGAAGATCGCCGGGCCGACGATGTCCTCGGCTTGCCGGCGCGCCCGAGCGGCGTGTGATCGATGAAGATCTTCGCCAGCTCCGGGATTGCTGGCGCGCACCTTCGCGTTCAGCGGCGTCTCGATGAAGCCGGGGCCGATCGCGTTGACGCGCACGCCGTCGCTTGCCGAGCTCGGCGGCCAGCGCGCTGGTGAAGCCGAGCACGCCGTGCTTGGAGGCGGTGTAGGCGGGCGAGCTCGGCGTGCGCACATGCACGAACGACTGGATCGAGCCGATGTTGACGATCCGCCCCTTGGCGGCGCGCAGCGGCGCCGAGAAACGCATGCGTCACGTTGAAGACGCCGGTGAGGTTGATCGCGATGATGTCTTCCCAATCCTTGATCACGGCCTCAGCCGGCGCCGAGCATGCCGTTGCGCCGGGCGATGCCGGCATTGTTGACCAGGATCGAGACCTGCCCGACCTTGTCGGCGATCTGCTTGGCCATCGCGACGCAGTCCTCGCGCTTGGTGACGTCGAGCACAAAGCTGTCGGCCTTGCCGCCGGCGTCGCGGATTTCCTGCGCCGCTCTCGGCCGCCGACTTCTCGTTCATGTCGAGCAGCACGACCCGCGCGCCCTCGCGCGCATAGCCGAGCGCGATCGCGCGCCCGATGCCGGAAACCTGCGCCTGTGACGACGGCGATGATTGGCGAAGGGGCATGGGGTTTCCTCTTTTGGGTTCTTGAATGTTGCCGACAGGCTAATTCAAAACCGAGGAGACCGAAACGCCAAGCCGCCTTCGCGCGTTGCTGCTATCCGATTTTGGATTGTGGGCGTGGATCGAGGACTATCTTGAGGGCATCCGCAGCCACGTGAAGCGGATCCAGGCGACCTTCCCGACCTGGACGAACATCCAAGCAATACAACGACGGCGCCGAGGTCGCGCCCGGCGGTGCGCGCCGTTGCAACGCCCGGCCACACCCCCGGACACATGTCCTACCTGGTGGCATCGGGTGGGCGCAGCAGTTGTTCATCCAGAGCGACGTGACCGGTATCCACCAGTTGTTCGTCAGGGATCCTGGCTGGTTCCCGACATTCGACATGGACGGGCCGAAGGCGGAAGCCACGCGCCGCGCCTTCTTCGATCGCGTCATTGCCGAGAAGGGCATGATCGCCGGCTATCACTTCGGCTTCCCCAACGTCGGCGCTGTCGAAGGATGGCAACGGCTATGCCTTCGCGGCTGTGACAAGCGTGACGGCAGGCTGATCCAGACTGACCGAAGGCGTCGTGCTTCGCACGGCGCCTTGCTCCTGCACCTTCGCTGGCAGGAGCTGCGGTACGGACCGGGATCAGCAAACCGCCCTGGGATTCAACGCTACGATTTCAGCGCCGCCACGCCCTCGATCTCGATCAGCATCTGCGGATTGGGCGGCGCCTGCACCACGCAGGTGGTCCGCGCCGGCATAGAGGCGCCGGGCCGAACGCCGCCGGCATAGAGCGTATTCATCGGCGCGACGTCGGAGGCGCGCGTCAAAGCACGTTGACCTTGGCGAGATCGCGCATCGTCGCGCCGGCCTCGGTCAGCACGCGCTTGAGGTTGGTGACGACATTGCCGAACTGCGCCTCGAAGCCGGCAGGCAATTCCCCGTTGGCGTCGAAGCCGGGAATGCCGGAGATGAAGAGCAAATCGCCGACGCGGGTGGCGAAGGAGAGCGGCAGGGGCCTTGATGCCGGGCGGCGGAGGGAAGTGTTTTATGGTGCTCATGGTTCACCCGTCTGCAGGAGATGGAATGGCGGGAGCTCTCGATCGCGCGTGACACGACGGCGCCGCGGCGCCGAAATTCATAGCCCGATCATGCCGAGGCAGCATCGCGACGACAAAGACGACAATCGGCAGGCTGAATCCCGCGAGGTTGACCAGCGCCGGCCCGGGACAGATGCCGACCAGGCCCCAGCCGATGCCGAACAGCACCGCGCCCGCGACCAGCGGCGCATCGATGTCGCTGCGCTCCGGCCAGAGAAATTTTGCCGTGAACACCGGAGCGCTGCGCCGCCGCGCCAACGCAAAGCCGATCGCGGCGACGGCGACCGCCGCCGGCCATCACGAAGGCCAGCGTTGCGTCCCACGCGCCAAAAATGTCGAGGAAGCCGAGCACTTTTTCGGGCTCCGTCATGCCTCGAGATCAACGAGGCCGGCGCCGAAGAGATCAGCCGCAGGCAAAGCTGGACGAGAACAGCCGGCATCGCGTCTATCCTCAAAACCGTGGCGGACGATGGCAACCGTAGCGATGGCGCTCGCCATGAAGATGACGGTCGCCGCAATCGAGGCGCACCGAAAGCCGCGCGAAGCCGCACACGCCATGGCCCGGAAGTGCAGCCATTGCCCAGGCGGCTGCCGAAGCCGACCAGCAGGCCGCCAGCCGCAACCAGCGCGAGGCTCGATGTCATTGCGGGTCCTGGCAGCGGAGCGCCGGCCAGCGCCGCCACCAGCGGCGCCGCGATCGAGTCCCGCGACGAACGCGATCCGCCAGCCCGATCGGCGGGCCTCGCCTGCAGCAATCCGCCCAGAATGCCGCTCACCCCGGCAAGCCGGCCGGTCAACGCCATCAGCGCCGCGGCGCAAGCCCGATCAGCGCGCCGCCGAACAATCCGGAGAGTGGGGTCAGGTTGTTATGCATCGCTGCGGCGCCTGTTGCGTGCAATCGGGGAGGTGCGAGCCGGCGTTCGCAGCCAGCAAGCCAAGCATAGCCTATCTCCTATCCCGTATGACAAGAGCCAGATTGGAACGGAGGGCGCGGGATAACGAGAAGAGTTCGAGGCGCGAGCGCGCGCGGTCTCCGTGCGCTTCGCAAGCGAACTCAGATTTTCACAACTCTCAGGTTGCTCTCCTTCGCCTTCTCCGCATCCAGATACACGCTGCTCCCCATCTCCTTGAACTTGGCGCTCATCGCCGCCATGCCGTCCTCGATGGTGCCGCTCACCGACATCCCCACACTCGCCGGATCGTTCAGCGTCGCCGCGTAGTCCCGCACGTCCTGAGTGATCTTCATCGAGCAGAATTTTGGCCCGCACATCGAGCAGAAATGCGCGACCTTGTGGAGCTTCCTTCGGGCAGCGTCTCGTCGTGGAAGAGGCGTGCGGTTTCGGGATCGAGGCCGAGGTTGAACTGGTCCTCCCAGCGGAAGTCGAAGCGGGCGCGGGACAGCGCGTCGTCGCGCAGTTGCGCGGCGGGGTGGCCCTTGCCGAGATCGGCGGCGTGGGCCGCGATCTTGTAGGTGATGACGCCGACCTTGACGTCGTCGCGGTTGGGCAGGCCGAGATGCTCCTTCGGCGTCACGTAGCAGAGCATCGCGCAGCCGAACCAGCCGATCATGGCGGCGCCGATGCCTGAGGTGATGTGGTCGTAGCCCGGCGCGATGTCTGTTGTCAGCGGCCCCAGCGTATAGAACGGCGCCTCGCCGCACTCTTTAAGCTGCTTGTCCATGTTGATCTTGATCTTGTGCATCGGCACGTGGCCGGGGCCTTCGATCATCACCTGGCAGCCCTTCTTCCACGCGATCTCGCGTCAGTTCGCCGAGCATCTCCAGTTCGGCGAATTGCGCGCGGTCGTTGGCGTCGGCGATCGAGCCCGGACGCAAGCCGTCGCCGAGCGAGAACGACACGTCATACTTGCGCATGAGGTCGCAGATCTCGTCGAAGTGAGTGTAGAGGAAGCTTTCCTTGTGATGCGCCAGGCACCACTTCGCCATGATCGAGCCGCCGCGCGAAACGATGCCGGTGACGCGGTTTGCGGTGAGGTGGATATAGGGCAGGCGCACGCCGGCGTGGATGGTGAAATAGTCGACGCCCTGTTCGCACTGCTCGATCAGCGTGTCCTTGTAGAGCTCCCAGGTCAGCTTGACCGGATCGCCGTCGCACTTCTCCAGCGCCTGATAGATCGGCACCGTGCCGATCGGGATCGGCGCATTGCGAAGAATCCATTCGCGCGTGGTGTGGATGTTGCGCCCAGTCGAGAGGTCCATCACGGTATCTGCGCCCCAGCGGATCGCCCACACCATCTTGTCGACTTCCTCCTCGACCGAGGAGGTGACGGCGGAGTTGCCGATGTTGGCGTTGATCTTGGTCAGGAAGTTGCGGCCGATGATCATCGGCTCCAGTTCGGCGTGGTTGATGTTGCAGGGGATGATCGCGCGTCCCCTTGCGATTTCCGAACGCACGAATTCCGGGGTCACGAAGGCCGGCACCGAGGCGCCAAAGTCTCGCCGTCGGCGAGCGCTGCTTCCGCGCGCTCGAGCTGTTGCTTGCGGCCGAGGTTCTCGCGGGTCGCGACGTAGATCATCTCCTTGGTGATGATGCCGGCACGGGCAAATTCGAGCTGGGTGATCATGTGGCCGTCAAGGCCGCGCAGCGGCTTGTGATGCGCGGTAAAGGCTTTTGCCGCGTGCGACGCGCCGACGTTGCCGTTGTCTTCCGGCTTGATGTCACGGCCCTGATATTCCTCGACGCCGCCGCGCTCCTTCACCCAGGCGAGGCGGTTGCGGGACAGGCCGGCGTTGACATCGATGGTCACGGTCGGGTCGGTGTAGGGACCGGAGGTGTCGTACACCGGCAGGTTCGGCTCGCCGGCGCCTTCGCTCAGGATGATCTCGCGCAAGGGCACGCGCATATCGGACGCCTCGTCCGGCGTGACGAAGATCTTTCGCGAGGCGGGCAGCGGACCGGTGGTGACGGCGGGAAGGGTGGTGTCGGGATTGGAGCGGATGTTCATAACATGTCCTCCATTGAATTCTGATTAGTGTTTTCCGTCATTGCGAGCCACCGGGGCGGCGCAAAGCGCCGCCCGATGACGAGGCTCCGCGAAGCAATCCATGGCTCCGCATTGCTTCGTCGCTTGCGCTCCTCGCAATGACGGCTCTGGTGGTCTCGAAACCTTCTCACGCGGCCTCCGCGCTCTGGCCAAGCCATTGTCTGACCCGCGCATCGGGGTCGGTGTTCTGGGTGACGTCACTGACGACAGCGATCGAGTCGGCGCCGGCGGCAAAGATCTCCGCGGCCTGCTCGAGCTTGATGCCGCCGATCGCGACCAGCGGGATATTTCCGATGCGCTTCTTCCACTCGGTGATCTTTGGAATGCCCTGCGGCGCGAAGCGCATCGATTTCAGCGTGGTCGGAAAGATCGGGCCCAGCGCGACATAATCCGGCTCGGCGCGCAACGCGGTCGCGAGCTCCTCGTCGTCATGGGTGGAGATGCCGAGCGTCAGCCCGGCCTTGCGGATCTCGTTAAGGTCGGCATCGACCAGGTCCTCCTGGCCGAGATGCAGATGCCGCGCGCCCGCCACGATCGCGGCGCGCCAGTAGTCATTCACCACCAGCCTGGTCGGCGTGCCCTTGGTCACCGCCAGCGCGTCGCTCACGATCTGCAGCGCCTGGCCGTCGTCGAGCTCCTTGGCGCGCAGCTGAATGGTGCCGACGCCAGAGTTTCGTCAGCCGCTCGACCCAGGCGACGCTGTCGACGACGGGATAGAAAGGATCAGGATACGGCATGCCAGAACGGTGTCCCGATGACAGGGGTGGAGGGGAAGCAAAATCACGGGCTTCCATCAGCCCGGCTTCATGGGCGGTGCGGCCGGCCTCGACGCCAAGACGAAATGCTTTGGCCATTGCGACGGGATCGGCGGCCTTTGCGATCGCGGTGTTGAGCAAGACCGCATCGTAGCCGAGTTCGAGCGCCTGCGCCGCATGCGAGGGCGCGCCGAGGCCGGCGTCGACCACCAGCGTGATGTCGGGCAGGCGATCGCGCAGCAATTTCAGCGCGTCGCGGTTGGTGATGCCTTTGGCGCTTCCGATCGGCGCCGCCCAGGGCATCACGACCTTGCAGCCGGCATCGACCAGCCGCATCGCGACGCTCAAATCCTCCGTGCAATAGGGAAACACCTCGAAACCGTCCTTGATCAGGATATCGGCGGCTTCGACCAGGCCGACCACGTCGGGCTGCAGCGTGTCGTTGTCGGCGATCACTTCCAGCTTGATCCAGGACGTCGCAAACAATTCGCGCGCGAGCTTTGCGGTAGTGACGGCCTCGCGCACGCTGCGGCAGCCGGCGGTGTTCGGCAGCACCGTGACATCGAGCTCGCGGATCAGCGACCAGAACGCGTCGCCCGTCTTGCCGCCGGCGGCTTCCCGCCGCAGCGACACCGTGACGATGTTGGCGCCGGAGGCGCGTATCGCGCTTTGCATGATCGCCGGCGACGAATACAGGGCCGAGCCGATCAGGAGGCGGGATTTGAATTCCTTGCCGTAAAAATTTGGCATCGTCAGTTTCTAACACACAGGCTGTCATCCCCGCGAAAGCGGGGATCCAGTACGCCGGGAAGCCGGCGGTTGAACCGGAAGCCGCGGCGTACTGGATCGCCCGGTCGGGCCGGGCGATGACAGCGGAGTTTGTGGCGCGCGCGTGCAATCAACCTCGTCGTCCCGGCGAAGGCCGGGACCCAGCGCCCTGTCGTCTCAATCAGGCACTCTGGCAGACGCCCTTCGTCACCACAGCGTCCGGTGGTTATGGGTCCCGGCGTGCGTCGGGACGACGCGTGGAGAGATTTGGGGGAAAGTCCCCATCATCATCACCCTCCCTGCCGTGGCGTGATGATCTCGATTTCATCGCCGCTCTTCAGCCGGGTCTCAGCCCAGCGGCTCCTTGGCAGCACGTCGTAGTTCAGCGCGATCGCGAAATGGGTGCCCTCATATTCGAGTTCGGCGAGCAGCGCGTCGACGCTCGAGGCGGAAATCTCCCGCTGTTCGCCGTTGACCGTCACACGCATTGCATCACCTCGTTATCGAGCTGGCCGCGCTCGACATAGGCGAGCGTCAGCTCCGCCAGCGCCGGCGCAATGAGGAAGCCGTGGCGATACAGCCCGTTCACCAGAACGCGCCCCTTGTCGATGGTGATGCGCGGCAGGTTGTCCGGATAGGCCGGCCTCAGGCCGGAGCCGAATTCGACGATCCTCGCCTCGGCAAACGCCGGATGCACCGCATAGGCGGCCCCCAGCAGCTCCAGTGCGGAGCGGACGCTGACGCCGGTATCCTCGGCTTCGATCGAGGTCGCGCCGAGCATGAACAAATTGTCTTCGCGCGGGATCACGTAGAGCGGCCAGCGCGGGTGGATCAGGCGCACCGGCCGCGCCAGTTCGACTTCGTCGGTTTCGATCAGGATCAGCTCGCCCTTGACGCCGCGCAGCTCTGGTTGATCGTCGCGCGCGGCAAGGCCACGGCAATCGATCACAATGCCCGGGATCTCCGGAAGGCGCGGGGTCGCTGTTGAACTTGATGGTGCCGCCGGCGGCAACGATCCGCTCGTGCAGTTTTGGCAGCACGCGGCGCGGCTCGACATGGCCTTCGTCGGCAAAGAACAGGCCCTCGCGAAAACGTCCGTCGAGCGACGGTTCGAGTTCGGCGAGGCCTTTGGCGTCGAGCCGCCTGTGGCCGGAGGTGAGCTTGGCAAAACGCTCGAAATCGTTGCGGTCGCGGGCGTGGGCCACCACCAGCGAGCCGTTGAACGGCGTATCCGGCAATTCCCTGCGCCACAGGTCGAGCGCCCGCAGGCCCAGCCGGCTGATCAGCGGCTCGGCCACTTCGCTCTCGCAATAGGGTGCCAGCATGCCGCCGGCCCAGTGGCTGGTGGAGAGCATCATCGCGGCGTCACTGCGCTCATGTAACGTGACGCTGTGTCCGGCCTGCGCGAACAGCAAGCCTGCCAAGCGCCGGCAATGCCTGCGCCGATGATGGAGACGGAGGAATCCCCCGCGGATCTTTCTTCTGGTACATCCCTGTCCCTTCGCCGGCATGACCCGGATCAGGTTCAAAGGGTCACCGCGGTCTCGGACCTCGCTGCCTCACGGCGGCTGGACCAAGCTTGCGGTATCTCAGCTCCTCATCGGAGCTCCCCTCGGAACAGGGCTAATGTAAGCCGATGGGACTTGGTGTCAACGCGGCTTTGCGGCGTATGCACCGGTGGTAATGTCCAGCGGCAGACGCGGAACCTGCGTTTTTGCGTCGGCGAGCTTCCTCGAGGCGGACTTCGAAGCGACCCTGGGCTTCGAGGCCTGCTTCGGCCCTTCCATCGATGTGTCCGGTTTGGCGGCTTCATCCGGATTTGCAGTCGCCTCCGGCCCGGCTTCATTCGGCGGTGCACTTGCGAGCCCGGATTCTGGATGCCGGACGCGCCCAGCCGCTGGCGCTTCGCAGCGTAATAATAGCCGCTTGCCAAAATAATGCACGGCACGGCTGTGGTCGCTGTTGGCGGCGCGGTAGGCGCCGGCGAGGTATTTGACCCCGTAGGCGAGGTTAGTCTCGGGGTCACGCAGTCCCTCGGCGGTTCCGGTGTAGCCGAGGCCGCGCGCAGTCGCGAGCTTGATCTGCATCAGCCCGATGGTGCCGCCGCGGCCGATCAGCGCCGGCTGGTATTTGCTCTCGCGCACGATCACCTGATGCACCAGCGCTTCCGGCACGCCGTTGGCCCTGGCATGGGCCGCGACCAGCGCTTCGTACTGCGTGCGCTGCTGCGCCTGCGCAGCGGAGCCAGAAAACAGCGCCCCGACGGCGATCAGCCAGGCAGCAGAAATCTTGGAGTTCATCAGCGAGATCTCGGGCAGGCATGACAGCGATGCATGACGTTACGCGCACCGCAATTGTTGCAGTCACCGGGCAAAGATGTGGCAAAATTTGGCGGTCGCGCGAGGCGGTTTCGTTAAAGTTTTAACGATCCCTGCCGCACGCGGCGCGCAGCAACGGATTTTCGTGCAACCGCTTCATCGTCGATGTACAGTCGATCGCGACAGTCGTCGCATCGTGCCGACGGAAATCTGTCCCATCAAAAAACTTCGCGAACAGGGGAATGCGCCATGGCTCGATTGGACTCCGGCTATTTGCCTCGCGGAAACCCGTGCGCTCAGTGCGGCGAGCCCATCGCCGCGCCGGACTGGATCGAAGATGGTCCGGGCCGCACATCCTATCTCTGAATTGCCGCGCCTGCGGCTACCGCTTCGAAGCCATCGCTATCTACAGCGAAGCCGAGAGCGAGCCCGCGCCGCTGGCGGCCTGACCCGCCGGCGTTTTAAGCCGCCGAACGCTGACCTTGCAGGTGTACCGGCAACTGGATACGTACGGCCAGTCCGTGCGGCGCCCGGTCGTGCAGTAACAAGCACGCAGCCATGCTCGAGCACGAACCGCCTTTCCCAAAGGGAGGTGATGGTTCAGTTGTGGCGCGCCGGAACTGCCCGGATGCTTCGCGCGTTGACTCTCTTGTTCATCTGGGAGGGTCCAAATGGCAGTCGACGTCATTCCCACACCGCATCAGTTGATCGCAAGCGACCGCGTCGAAGGCACCGCGGTGCGGCGCCCGAACGGCGAAATGATCGGCCATATCGAACGGCTGATGATCGACAAGACTTCCGGCAAGGTTTCTTACGCCGTGCTCAGCTTCGGCGGGTTCCTCGGCATTGGAACCAATCTGCTTCCGCTGCCCTGGGGCAAGCTGCTCTGACAATCCTCGCTTCGAGGCGTACGAACTCGATGTCGAGGACGAGGGAGTTGAAGCGCGCGCCGTCGTTCCGGGCGGACAAGGATTTCTTGATTGGGGCGATCGTTCGCAGGAAGCGGAGCTGCATCGCTTCTACGGCATACCGCCCTATTGGGGCGGCTTTTGACCGCACGCCTGGTCTGAATTCTGCGGAACGGTTCTCGCAGTGGAAAGTTTTCCCGGTATGGATTTTTGAAATCGGGAGGACCAGATATGTTAGCCAAATATCTACTCGCCGGCGTTGCCGGTTCAGCCATGCTGGCAAGCGTCGCGTTTGCGCAATCGCCGACCGCGACGTCGACAGCGACCAAGATGAAGCGCCGCCGCGGCGTCCGACACGTCTGCACGTCATCGTCGTTCCAGGGCAACTGGCGCGCCTCGAAGGTGGTCGGCCTGAGTGTCTACAACGACAACAACGAGAGCGTCGGCTCGATCAACGATATGCTGACGGACAAGAGCGGCAGCATCAAAGCCGTGGTGATCGGCGTCGGCGGCTTCCTCGGCGTCGGCGAGCATCTGGTTGCGGTGCCGTTCGACAAGGTCAAGTTCGTGAACGAGCCTGTCGCCTACACCGTGCACGGCCAGCTCGACGGTAACACCAGGCCGCCTGAGCAGGTGCGTCGACCACGACGACTGGCGCGGCGAACGACGATGCACCGCGCCTGCAGTCCAATCGAACACGCGGTATCCGGATCACGCCGTGTACAACGCGACCAAGGATGAGCTGAAGGCGATGCCGGAGTTCAAATATTCGCAGTAACGCTGCGTCAGAGCATCCTCTGATACGGAACGCGCCCGGTCATGCCGGGCGCGGTTCTGTTAGTGGTGCACCGCATCCTATCAGCGCCGATATCCCGATGTTAGGCTGATGCGCGGCAGGAGCACCCTGCGTCCTGCCTTACAGCAACGGGAGGACGACATGGCTGAGAGCGTCTACAAGGTGATCGAACTGATCGGTACCAGCAAGGACTCTGGGAAAAGGCGGCCGCGGCCGCGATCTTGAGGGCTGGAAAATCCTTGCGCGATCTTCGCGTCGCCGAGGTGGTCCAGCTCGATTTGCAACTGGATGACAAGGGCAAGGTCGAAGCCTACCGCGCCAAGATGAAAGTTTCGTTCAAGTACGAGGCTTAGAACCGCGAACGGCGTAAATGCGCAGGGTGGGCAAAGGCGTATCTGCGCCGTGCCCACCACCGCATCTCGGGAGAGACTTGTGGGCACGCTTCACTTTGCCCACCTTACGTCGTCGGAGGCAGCTTACAGTGCCGGCAGCGCGGTCACCTTGACGTCGATGTCGCCCTCGGTTTCCACGATCACGCGCAGCGTTTTGGAATCGAAGGCGATGCCGGCCAGCCGAAGGCTGGTGATCTCGGTCGCCACCCGCACGCCGTCCTCGTTCTTCTGAAAGTCGGCGATCGCGGCCGCGAGCTTCTTCTGCGCATTGCTGGCGAATGGTTTCAGGTCGATGACGGCCTTTTCCGCCAGCGCCTTCTGCAGATGCGGCACGGCCGCGCGCGCAGCGGCGCCGAGCAGTCCGAACGCGTGCTTCCGATCTCGACGGCGAGCTCGATATCGGTCAAGCCGCAAGGTCTGCTGGGCCTGGTCGAGCGCGGGCCTGCCCCAGATATGCACGTTGGCCTCGCCGCCCAATCCGAAGAAGCTCTTCTTCTCCTTGGCGTTGACCAGCAGCGAAATCAGCAGCCGGTCGCCGGATGCCGCGACGCTCGCGCGCTTCACGGTGACGTCGACCGAGCCCGAAGCCGTCCTCCGGAAAGGTCCTGTCCGGCGAACTGCGCCTCGACGATCTTGTTGATCTCGGTAAAGGGCATGTCGATCGGCACGCCGATCGACGACGCGGCCCGGCGTCGGCGGCACGATGGACAATCGTCGCGGGAAACGGGCAGTTGGGCTTGGTCTCGCGCCGGCGTGATGCGGGTCTCGGCCTCGATGCCGAGCGTCAGCGTCACGGCGGAAGCATCGACGCGCGGCTGCGCCGCGATCGCGCGGGTCGGCTGCAGCTCCAGCCACAGCGCGGGCATCGAGGCCGTCGCGCCGGCGCCCTGCAGCGGGATCGAGCGGCAGGCCTTGGCCCATTGCGCCCGCGCGTTCTGGTTCGAACGTCGGATCGTTGCGCATCCGCGCCTGCACGGCGGCGATCTGATCGGCGACCGTCTTGTCGATCAGCGGCTTGACCTGCGCCGGAACGTTGACGCGCGCGCCGGCCACCGATGAGGCTGGTGTCGCCGAGCGTTGACCTGCGCGGTCGAGGTTCGGCTCGATGCGCCAGGCGGCGGCGAGCTTCGGCCGCGACGGTGATGACGACGTTGCCCTTGATCTCGGCGCTGGCATTGAGCGACTTGATGTTCACGCTGCCGATCTGTTTGGCCGACATTGCCGCCGAGCAGCCCGCCGAGCGCGTCGCCGACCGCGCCGGTTGCCTTCGCCGACAGCGAGCCGGTGACGTTCAGCGTGCCCGTCAGCGGCGTCGCCAGCGACAGCACGTCCTGGGCGCCGGTCGCGGCGATCGGCCCGCGCGAGGCGGTCCAGCCGATGTCGGCGTTCTGCAGGATCTGCGGTACCGGATTGTCGGCCTTGCCCGCGAAGTTGCGCGGCGCGCCGCGATCGGCGGCGTCGCGGATCGCCGGCAAGCGCGATCGCGACCGGTGCCATGATGCTGGAACTGCGCGGGGCGGGCGGCAGCGGCGGCAATTCGACCAGCACCGGCGCGCGCGACCGTGCCGCGCGGCGACAGCCAGTCCATGGCCTTCAGGCTGATCGAAAAACGACGACCGCGACCACCGCAATCCCGATCAGAATCGTCTTTGGACGCATCGGCAGACGCATCGTCCCCCGGACCGATTGAACTGCAGCATGGAGTCCGGAAAGCGGGTACCGGTTTCCTCGCGGCAAACGCCACGCGTTGGCGCGGAGATCATGCTCAAAGCAAGAACGACAGAGCGGTGACACGATCTCGAGAACAAGTCATCACGCCACGAGCGCTTCTGACAGGGAAGGTGTAAAGATGCGCCAGTCGAGGGCAAATTCGTGTCCACGGTCCGGCCTATTCTTGTCTGCGCATCACCGTGGCGCGTGCGGACGGCGCAATACAAACGGCGCGCGAATGCCGAGCCGCTCTCGATCTGGCAACGTTCCGCTGGACGCTAGCGGATGGCTCGCTTGCCGCCAGTATTGCCGGCGTCGGTCGGTCCATCGGCAGCACGATCACCTTGGTGCCGACGCTGACCCGCGAATAGAGGTCGGTGACGTCCTCATTGGTGAGGCGGATGCAGCCGGACGAAACGCGGGTGCCGATGGTCTGCGGCGCGTTGGTGCCGTGGATGCGATAGATGGTGCCGCCGAGATACATGGCGCGGGCGCCGAGCGGGTTGCCGGGGCCGCCGGCCATGTGGCGCGGCAGATAGGGCTGGCGCGCGATCATTTCCGGCGGCGGGTCCAATCCGGCCACTCGGCCTTCTTGGTGATCGGCTGCGTGCCGGACCAGGTGAAGCCGTCGCGGCCGACGCCGATGCCGTAGCGGATCGCCTGGCCGCCGCCGAGCACGTAATAGAGATAGGTGTTGGGGGTATCGATGATGATGGTGCCGGGCGCCTCGCGGGTGGCGTAGCTGACGACCTGGCGCTTCAGCCGCGCCGGCATCTCGACCGAGCGATCTTCGTCCGCGACGGCGCCGCCTGCACCGGCGGCGGGGCCGCTTGGATCGGCGGCGTCAGGATGAACGGGAAACAGCGGCAGCGGTGCGGCGGTGGCGGAAGCGGAAAGGGCAACGCTGCCGATGGCCAGCGCGCCGAAGGCGGCGACGGCGAAGCGGGAATTCTGCTGGAATGCGTCTGAATGTGAACATTGGTCGACCCCCGTTTGAGCGCCCTGCGCGCCAGTTTCGGCGCGTCGTTGGGGCAGATCAGTACAGGTCAACCGTTTCAGGACGTTTGCACGAAATCGCCAAAATGGTTTCGTCGCGGTAAGGAATTATTTCCGTTACGACTTCGTCGCTGGCCGGCGCGCATCTGGCCTATGTCGCCAGACTCCCCGTTTCGTCCGCAGGCAAACTGTTGGGCCAACTAATAAAAACAAACGCATCGGGTCGCCAAAAGACCGCGTGCGGCAGGAGTTCGCGATGAAGCGATTGTTGGAAGCTGCTCGCGGCCGCGGAGCGCCGTGGGCCTCGGCGATCGCCACCACCCCCGTCTCCCGCCCAGCAGCCGATCCGGATCGGCGTCCCCACCGCGATCCAGCTGCAGGTCGGGCGGGACACTCCAGAACGCCGCCAGACTGGCGGCCGAGGAGATCAACGCCAAGGGCGGGGCGCTGGGGCGGAAACTGGAAGTCGTCGTCGCCGACGAGACGGAGAATCCAGAGCAGGGCATCGCCGCGATCAAGAAGCTGACCGCTGACGACAAGGTGGACGTGCTGATCGGCGGCTATACCAGCGGCGTGACGTTGGCGCAGTTGCCGCACATTTCCAATGCCAAGACCATCTATCTCGGCGTCGGCGCGGCGTCTCCGTCCATCACGCGCGAAGGTGAAGGCCGACTACGACAACTACAAATACATTTTCCGCGCGTTTGCCCGATCAACGCCGCGCATCAGGCCCGCGCGCTGGTCGACTTCATCAACGGCAAGCTCGAAGGGCGACTTGAAGTCATTCGAAGATCGCCATCGTCGGCGAGAACGCGAAATGGGTTCAGGACCTTGTGCCGATCCTGAAGAAGGGCGCGGTCGAGGGCGGCACCGACGTGCGGCTGGCGGAGTTCTTCGACACATCGACGTCGGACTTCTCGCCGCTGTTCGCAAAGGTCAAGGAATCAGGCGCGCAGTACCTGATCGTGATCCTGTCGCACGCCTCCTCGGACATCTTCGTCAAGCAATGGTATCGACGCGCAGGTGCCGATCCCGATCGGCGGCATCGACGTCAAGAGCCAGGACGCTGACTTCTTCACCCGCGTCGGCGGCAAGGCCATCTCGGAGACGGTCGGCACTGTTCGCCATACGCGCGCGCCACTGACCCCGAAGACGATCCCGTTCTGGGATGAATTCGTCAAACGTTTCGGCACTGCGCCCGTCTATACCGGCGTCGGCGCCTACGACGCCGTCCACGTCTACGCGGAAGCCGTCGCGGCGCGCCAACTCGCTCGACACCGACGCGGTCATCAAGGAGCTCGAGAAGACCGATCACGGTCGGCATCGCCGGCAAGATCCAGTTCGACGAGGTCCATGACGTCAAGACCGGGCCCGGGCTGCAGAACCTTATTTTCGTCCAGTGGCAGCGAAACGGCGATCGCGTCGTGGTTTGGCCGAAGGACTCCGCAGACCGGGAAGATGATCTCGCCGCCCTGGCTCGGTAACTGATCTTGCTTCACGTTCACGGGAACGGCCGGCCGGACTGCGGTCTCCGGCCGCGAAGCCGGAGCGGCTTAAGCTCACCGTGCGTCTCACGCATCGGGCGATCATGCTTCAAATCCTGATCTACGGCGCCGTGTCCAGCGCCATCTACGCGATGCTGGCGGTGGGCTTCACGCTTGATCTTCGGCGTCGCGCGCATCCTCAACCTGGCGCACGGCGCGTTCTACGCGCTCGGCGCGCCTATTCCGCCTTCACCATGACTTCGCTGCTCAGCCTGCCGCTTTTGATCGCGGCACCGCTTGTCCGTGCTGGTCGTGGCGCTTCGGCGTGCTGATGGAGAGGTTTCTGGTGCGTCCACTGCGCTAATCGCAGCTCGCGGTGCTGATGATCACGCTGGCGGTATCGCTCGCCGTCGAGCAGGCCCTGTTCCTCACTATTCGGCTCCGAGTACCGCAACGTTCCGTCCTTCGTGGCCGACGAAGATCGCCGATCGGAGGCGTGGACATCGGCGGCGCAGCGGCTGCTGGCGCTCGTCGTTGGCGTAGCTGGTGCTGTTGCTGCTTTGGCTCTTCATTCAGCGCACGCGGCTCGGGGCGGCGATCCTGCGGTATCGCAGGACCCCGAGGCGGCGCAGTATATGGGCATTCCGACCAATCGCATCTTCTCGATCGTGATGGCGCATCTCGGCCGGCACCGCGGCGCTGGCAGGCATGCTGGTTTCTCCGTTTCTCACGGTGCAGCCGGCAATGGGATCTGCTGCCGATGGTCAAGGCCTTTCGCCATCGTCATCGTCGGCGGGCTCGGTGATCGATTCCCGGCAGCATCATTGCGGCGCTCATCGCTCGGCTATTCCGAGACGCATCGGTGGCCTATCTGATCTCGACGCTCATGGACCGAGCTGGTATCGCTGGTCGCCGGTGGTGACCACGCTGATGATCAGAGCCGTCCGGGCATGCTTCGGCCGGCGGGCGGCGTTCTGATGCGGCGACTTCGCGCGATCGATCCTCGCGGGCGGGCCGTCGTCGTCGTGGCGGTGCTCGCGCTCGTGCCGCTGTTCGCTCACCAGCAACTACCTGACCGGCGTTCTCACCGTCTGCGCGGTCTACGGCGATCTGGGCGTCCAGCTGGGATTTCATGTCGGGCCTGACCGGCCGCGAGAACTTTCGGCCATTCGCCTTGTTCATCAGCAATTACGTAACTGAACGAAGTACTAC
>ERZ1370068.2684-contig-1819_pt1 | contig 113764 bp, 137 predicted proteins | sample MGYA00561227_ERZ1370068 | MGnify/ENA primary metagenome ERZ1370068 (study PRJEB38410, sample SAMEA6850437) | metagenome | study: Metagenomic assessment of the ecological functions of the soil: analysis of the soil microbiota associated with the...
AAACGTACTTCGTTCAGTTACGTATTGCTTCACCCTGATGTTGATCTGGCCGTTGCCCACGAAGGCTCCCTTCTGGCACCCCGCTGGCGGAAGATCCGGATCGGGGCGGAGCCGATGCGCCGAGCGGCGTGCGCGGCGGTCGAGCTCCTCTGTCTGCTCGAGGAGGGTGTAGAGCAGGCTCGGTCGAGGAGAGAGACCTCTTGGGGATCGGCCGCCGCTTCCCCCAGCGCCACCTCGACGCCGTGACGAAGTGCACTGCCGTTTCCGATCGGCGAGGTGGTCGACGCCTTGTCCGGCACGACAGAGCCGGTCCTCCGCCCATAGCAGCAGACAGACCGCAAATGCGATCGCCGCTACACGGATCGGTACACCCTTCATAAACCGCCCCCCTCCCTCGAGCCCGCCCGCCCTCAAGCGGTTGGTCTTCCCCTCCTGAATATAGGCGCCTACAGGGTCCCGGCAAGCCGGAGAAAGGAAGGGCCGCCTCAAAGCGGCGGCCTTCTGTCCAGTGCTTGATGCGTCAGGAAGGTTACGGCGTCGCGTGCTCCACGACCACGTCTGCCGAGCCGACGGTGCACGCCGCCGTCGGTGATCGACGCTGACCGCTGCCGAGGAGGACTCGTCCAGTCTCCGGGCATCGCGCCTGCCGTCACGGAGCCGGGCGCCGTCCACGACGACCCGCTCGGGATGCGGACGCGTTCGGCGTCGGTCACCGCGACCGATGCCGAGGCTCCGCGTTGGCGAAGACGTCGACGTAGTTGTACGTCGTCGACCGCCGGGACCGCGAAGCCGTCGATCAGCACCTGCCAGCGTGCCGGCCGCCGGGTTCGGCGATCGTGACCGACTCCTCCGAGTCGCCGTCTGCACTCTGGCCCTGAGCTGTGCGTGTCGCGCACGACGGATCGGAGCACTCGAAGACGAAGAGGTCGAGTCCGCGGCTGCATCCGACGAGTCCGCCGATCGTCGCGCGGAACGACGTCGAGCCAAGCCGGGATCGTCGGTCGTGTAGTCCTGCTGCTCGTGGTCCGCGATCGTGAACACGCCTCCCCGCGAGCTGCCGAGCGGCGAGCCGACCGCCTGCCCGGTGAACGTGCGCGAAGTTGTTCTGGAACGAGAGTACGACCTGCGGCACCGGCACGCCGACCTGCGCGTTCGGCGATCACGTCCGGGTTCGGCGTGATCGCGACGCCGAAGAGCGACGCGGTGAGCGTGAACGGCGCCGAGTGCGACGTCAGACGTCGCGCCTGGCCTCGACCGGTCACCTCCCAGACGCCGGCGTCTGCGCCGTCGACCGTCCGGCTGCAGCGGACTCGCCTGTCGCACAGCCCGCGACCGGCGGTGCGTAGCACGACGTGCTGGCGTTGCTGTCGACACCGAGGCCGCACGGGTGGAAGCGCAGGAAGCGCGCCTGGCCCGTGCCCGGGTTGCCGTCAGGGCCCGAGAAGTCGACCTTGAAGCACCGGGTTGCACCAGCAGGGACGCGGAAGAAGTAGCGATCCACGTGGTTCCGGCCCGATCGATCCCGTCTTCAGTACCGTGTAGCCGTTCGCCGCCGTGAAGACGTCCGGAGCGACGACGGTGTTCATCGTCTCGTAGTGCGATCCGCGTCGGTCGACGAGTCGTCGAGCTGCAGGATCGCCGAGTGGATGCCCGCTCGTCCGCGGGTTGACGGTCCACGTCGAGCGTCCGTCGGCTACGTCCAGGCCCAGCTGTGTTGTTCGTGTCGCTGCTGAACGTTCCGTCGTTGCCGACCCAGCTCAGCTGGTAGTGCACTGGCTCGGTTCGGGCCGGACGTCCGCGTGAAGGTGTACGTGCGGGTGTACCGCTGGCCAACGGTGACGCCCTCGCGGTCGTAGATGCCCGGGCCGTGGCCCGGATCCGACGAGAAAGTCGCTGAGCAGCGTGTGCACGCGCGACGCGGCGACGTGATGTCGACCGGGCTCGAGGCCGCTCTTGAGCAGGCTCCAGCGCCTTGCCGACGTCGATCAGCCCGTTGCCCTGCTCGGCTGCCGTGTAGCCGGTGGATGAAGCTGCGCGGTCGAGTTCAACGCCATCAGCGGAGCTGGAGCCTGCCTGAACATCGGCCGCATGGTGCTGGTCCTTGCTCGGCGGCGCTGATCAGCAGCGCGGCGGCGCCCGTGCGCCTGCGGTGAGGCCATCGACGTGCCGTTGATCATCGCGTAGCCCGGCGGCAGCGGTGTACGTGCCCGCCGACCGGCTGCGCCGCTCTGCCACAGCGGCATCGACGAGATCGCGTGCGCCCGGCGCGACGATCGTGCGGCTTGAAGCGCGCCGTCCTCGGCCGGGCCCCGCGAGCTGAACGGATGCAGGTTGTCGACGAACGTGGCAGTCGGAGCCGTAGTTCCGCCTGCCACGTGTCCTTCGTGGATGTACGCGCCGACGCTCATCACCTTCGTCGCGACGCGCCGGGTCGCCGATCGTGTTCACGCCCGGGCCGTCGTTGCCGGCCGAGATGAACATCTGGACGTCGTTGTCGCTCGATGAGGCGGTTGTAGAGGACCGCCGCGCGTTGTTGCCGTCGTTGAGCGCCGGCAGGCCGCCGATGCGTCATGTTGACGACGTCGACGTGGTCTGTCTCGACGACGTAGATCATGCCCTCGATCAGCGCGTGCGCCGTGCAGCCCGCGATGAAGAGGCAGACGCGGACGACGGCGACCTTCGCGCCCGGTGCCGCGCCGCTCATCTGGCCGCCGAACAGGCTGTTGCCGGCCATGATGCCGGTCGACGTGCGTGCCGTGTGCGCCGGAGACGATGCCGATGCCGACGTACGCGTGCGTCGCCGGATCGGTCTGGACGACGAACGGCACGGACTCGCTCACCGGCGTCGCCGGGTTGTCGTGCCCGAAGTGGCCGATGTCGTGGTTGACCTTGTAGTCGGTCATCGACGACTCGTCGGCGAAGCTGTGGTCGTTGTTCGGAGTCGACCAGGACGTTGTTGTTCGAGTCCTGCCAGAGGATCGACGAAGCAGCTGCCGCAGGCGCCGTTTCGGTCGAGGTCGGCGCCGCAGCCGATGCCGTACTCGCTCCCCGCGCCGAGTAGGTCGCTCGCGCATGCGAGCGAACGTGGTACGTCGCCGTCCACGGAACACCGTGTGTACGTCGCGTCGCCGAACGCGGTGAACTGCGCCGCCGACGACGTTCACGGTGCCGGCCGACATGCCGCCACGTCAGGTCGCCGTCCGTAAGCGGATCGGTGTAGGTGACCCAGTCGACGATCTTGCGCTGGCCCGTGCTCGTGACGTTGACGACTCGGGTTGTCGAGGTCGACGCCGGTGTCGAGGATGCCGATCGTCGTGTCGCGCCCGTCCCAGGTCGGGTGGGCGTTGACCGAACTGCGCCGCACCCGTGTCCTTCGTGGGCATGTACGGGTTGACCCGAGGCGTGTCCGCGCCCGGCGGAGGCTGCGGCGTCGATGGTTCTGCGAGCCGTCCGGCAACGGGATCCGGCAGCGGGACGACGGCGTCGACGTTGATCGTCTGGATGCCCGCTCAGGCGCGATGTCTGATCGGCCTTTCCGATCGGCACGCTGCACGCGCATGTAGCCGAGTTTGTCGTTTCGGTACGCAACCGTTCCGCCGAGCGCCCGGACGCTCTTCGCGACAGTCTTCAGTACCCTCGGCGTGGAGTCGCGATCAGCAGCAGACGACGTGTCGCGCCTCGCGCGCCTGCCGCGACCAGGCGCGCCGATCCTGTTTCGTGAACTTGCTCTTCGCGCGATGCGGCGACGATGCGGCGCTGGCGCCGATCACGACGAAGCACGGCGATCGTGAGGGCGCCCAGCGCTGACAAGGACGCCTCCTCTTCAGGCACGATGACATGCTTCTCCCTTCCCCCCGTTGGTTTCTTGCCAGAAGCCGACGCTCAATCCACCGGTGACTCCGGCAAGCACTAGCAGACCCTCCCCTTCGAAGCGAGTAGATAATTCTCTATTTCAGTAGGCGTACAGATGCCAAGGCTCGCGAGCCTTCGAATCGTGCGGCTTCGGCCATCGCGCGGTAGTCGAGCGCCTCGTCGAGCGTCGTCCTCGTCGACGCCCGCCTCGCGGGCGACCTCGCGCAGCGAGCGGCCTGACGCGGCCGCTTCCTTGACGATCTCGCGTCGCCTTGTCGTAGCCGATGTACGGGTTGAGCGCCGTCGCCGCCGAGAGCGTCAGCTCGGCGTAGCGCTCGCATCTGCTCGCGGTTCGCCTCGATGCCGTCGACGCACTTCTCGGCGAGCAGGCGCGACGCGCTCGCGAGCAGCCGGATCGAGTCGAGCAGGTTGCGCGCGATCAGCGGCACGAAGACGTTCAGCTCGAAGTGGCCCTGCATGCCGCCGACCGTGATCGCCGCGTCGTTGCCGATCACCTGCGCCGCGACCTGCGTCACGACCTCGGGGATGACCGGGTTGACCTTGCCCGGCATGATCGAGCTGCCCTTCTGGAGCTCCGGGCAGGAAGATCTCGGCGAGGCCGGCGCGCGGGCCCGAGCCCATCAAGCCGGAGGTCGTTCGCGATCTTCGTCAGCGAGACGGCGACGATCTTCAGCGCGCCGGACGCCTCGACGAGCGCCGTCGCGCGCCGCCTGCGCCTCGAACGGATCGGCCGGGCGCGGAGATCGTCGAGGCCGGTCTCGTCGGTCAGCCGTCGCGCGCACGCGCTCGGCGAACTCGGGATGCGTGTTGAGGCCGGTGCCGACGGCGGTGCCGCCGAGCGGGATCTGGCCGAGCCGCTCGAGCGTCGCCTCGACGCGCGCGATGCCCTGCCGCACCTGCGCCGCGTAGCCGCCGAACTCCTGGCCGAGCGTGACCGGGACGGCGTCCATCAGGTGCGTGCGGCCCGACTTGACGACGTCGTCGAACTCCTGCGCCTTCGCCTCGAGCGACTGCGCGAGCGTGTCGAGCGCCGGCAGCAGGTCGTTCGTCGAGCTCGCTCGAGCGCGGCGAGGTGCACGGCCGACGGGAAGACGTCGTTCGACGACTGGCCCATGTTCACGTCGTCGTTCGCGTGGACGCCCTCGCCGGCGAGCGCGCGCGATCACCTCGTTCGCGTTCATGTTCGACGACGTGCCCGAGCCGGTCTGGAAGACGTCGATCGGGAACTGGTCGTCGAGCTCGCCGCGCGGCGATCGCGGTCGCCGGCCGCGGCGATCCGCTCGGCCTTGTCGGCGTCGAGCAGGCCGAGCTCGGCGTTCACGCGCGCGGCCGCGGCCTTGATCCGGCCGAGCCAGCGCGCGACCGGCGGCGGGAATCGGCTCGCCCGAGACCTGGAAGTTCTCGACTGCCTTCGTCGTCTCAGCACCCCAGAGCTCGTCCATGCGCCGAGTCTATCTCGGCACGACATTCGCCACCCGACGCGTTCGCAGGATGCGTCCGAGCCCGTAGGCGCTCGCGGCGGCGGTCGAGCGGTGACTGGACCGGCAAGAGGCGGCGCGTAGGCTGCGGCAGCTCGAGCGGCCGGTCGCGGAGCGCTCGGCGCGTGAGCTCGTTCAGGTCGCTCGAGCTGGCCCAGCCGACGTAGCCGCACCGCGGGCACTCGCCGGTCTCGAGATGCGCTGTGCGCGCGCGACGAGCAGAGCGACGCTCGCCACAGCCAGGACACTCGACAGAGTTCGGGGCCATCGCTTGTCTGCAATCGGCACGCACGTCGCGGCCCCTGCGACCCTCGAGTCGAGGGTTCAGGCCGGCTCAATCGGTCGAGTACTTCGGCTGAACCTTCTCGCCGCGGATCTGCGCGATCGCGTTGTTCGCGGCGATCGCGGCCTCGCCCATGCCGATCGTGATCAGCGTGATCTTCCCCGGGTAGCCGGCCACGTCGCCGGCGGCGAAGACGCCGGGCATGTTCGTCTCCATCGTCGTCGGATCGACCTTCAGCTGGCGCTTGCCCTCGAGCTCGATGCCCCACTCGGCGATCGAGCCGAGATGGGAGACGAACCCGAGCAGGGTGATCAGCGCCTCGCAGTCGACCGCTCCACCTCACCGGTCTTCGGTGTTCTCGATCGTGACCGCCGCGATCGAGCCGTCGCCGTGCACCTCGCGCACCTCGTGCGGGCGTCAGGATCTGGACCGCGCCCTCCGATCCTCGAGCGCGCGTCGCCTCGTTGATCGACGTCTCGAGCGCGCCGGAACCTGTCGCGCCGGTGAACGAGCACGATCGGCGCGATCGGCGGTGTCCTGGAGGCCGAGCGTCCAGTCGAGCGCCGGAGTCGCCGCCGCCGACGATCACGCAGCGCTTGTCCGGAGAACTGCGCCTTCTGCGCGGACGACGTAGTGCAGGCCGCGCCCGCGCCACTCGTCGATCCCCTCGACGCCGAGCCTGCGCGGCTCGAACGCGCCGTGGCCCGGCGGTCACGATCATCGCGCGCGACAGGTACGGCCCGCCCGTCTCGGTCGTCAGCGCGCAGATGTCCTCGCCGTCTCTGGCTCAACCGCTCGAGCGACTTCGCCTCCTCGCCGAGGATCACCTCGGCGCCGTACTGCAGCCCCTGCTCCACGCAGAGGTCGACGAGCGTCTGGCCGAGGATCTTCGGATGCCCGGCGACGTCGTAGACGTGCTTCTCCGGATAGGTCGCCGCGACCTGGCCGCCGAGCTGCTCGAGGCCTCGACGATCCGCACGGTCGCGTCGCGATGGCCCGGCGTAGTACGCGGCGGAGAGCCCGACGGGCCCTGCGCCGAGAATCGTGATGTCGACCAGTCCGTCTTCGCTCACGGCTCGAAATGCAGTTGGAGCAATGGGTGTGCTGCAGCGGCGGGGGCCGCCCGGCGAGCTTGCCGGACGGCCCCATGTATTGCCTAGCGCGTCGCCGTGCGCGCCGCACGCCACATGGTTCGCTCGAGGATCGAACGCCCAGCCGTGCTCTCTCGCTGAGACGGACGAGCCGAAGAGAACCTCCTGCTGGCACTCCGTTCCGACAGGCGGCAGCGTCGAGCGTCTCGATGTACGCATTGACCGCCTCGTCGATGCAGGCCGAGTTTCCGCCGTACGCCGTGTGACCGTCGCCGCGCATGGTCAGGAGCCGCGCGTTTCCGCAGCTCGGCAGCGGTCTCGCAGCGCGCCACGGTACGGCGTCGCCGGGTCGTAGGTCGTGCCGACCACGAGCACCGTCGGCGAGGAGTTCGACGCGCGGAACGGCCCCGGAAGACGTCGTTCGAGCGCGGGTCGTAGAGCCGTAGTTCAGCTCCGTGTAGCCCGTGTTCCAGCACGTGTGGTCGAACAGCCCCACGAGTGGTTTCCGGCATCGAGGTAGAGATCCGATGCCGCTGGTGCCCGTGGACGTGCTGCGTACGCCTGGTCGGCGGAGCGGTGATCAGGAAGTACCGATCGCTGCCGGGGCTGTACGTTCCGTCGGGGTTGCGGCCGTAGAAGAAGTCCGGCGAGCAGCCTGAAGCCCGTGCCGTCTCCGGCGTCCGCCTGCTGGAGCGCGTCGACGAGGAACGGCCAGAGCTGCTTTGCGTACATCGCGAGGACGGCGCCTGCGAGTCATGTCGTCGCCGTCGACGGCGCGGGTCACCGCAACACGCCGCCGGAAGCGGGTCCTGATAAGCGGACGCGACGAGCTGCTCGAATGCGTCGGCCGGATCGCTGCCGCCGAACGCCGCACGTGGCCTGATCCGCCGCGCAGGCCTGGAAGAAGCGCGCCAGGGCGCTGTTCGAACCCGGCTCGACTGCTCCTGGAGGTTCTCCGTCGGCCGGTTGGCGCACCCGTCCACGTCGACCGGGACCGTCGAGCACCATCGCGCGGTAGCGGTGCAGGAAGAGGCTCGCATAGGTCGAGCCGAGGAACGTCCCGTACGAGAAGCCGAAGTAGTTCAGCCTCGCATCGCCCATCGCCGCGCGCACGCGGTCCATGTCACGCGCGGTGTTCTTCGTGGAGATGTAGCGGAGCACGTTCCCGTTCAGCTGCTTGCACTGCTGGATGTAGGCCCGGTCCTTCGCGATCCAGCGCATCCGTGTCCAGGTTGAACGGGGTGACGAAGGGCTGCGAGTAGATGCCCTCCGTCTCCTGGTTCGCGTGGCAGTCGACGGATGGCTGCGGTTTCGCCCACGCCGCGCGGGTCGATTCCGACGATGTCGAACCGGTCGTTGACGGCGCCGAAGAGATCGCGCCCGATGGCATGGATCGTGTCGACGGCCGTCGCCGCCCGGGCCTCCGAAGTTGACGAAGAGCGCCCCGATCCGGTGGGCCTGGTCCTGCGCGGGCAGGCGGATGAGCGCGAGGTTGAACGTCGCGCCGTGCGGGTGGCTGTAGTCACGCGGCACCTCGAGGTGTGCGCACTGGTAGCCGTCGCCGCAGTCCTCCCACGCGATGCCGCCGGTCGCGGGCTGGCTCGGCCGCGGGATCGACCGGTGAGCACCTGGTCGCGCGGCGGCGGCGGCAATTCCGACCGCGAGCACCCGCTCCGGCGACGAGCAGCATCGCGATCCAGTCGATGTCTAGTAGGCATCGCTGTCCCCTCCTTCAGCCGGGATCGGCCCGCGGGTGGCGTCGAGAGGGCCGGTCGTCGTTCGCGTCGCTGCCGAGCAGTTCGCCCGAGGCTGGTCGAAGGCCCCACTCGCCTCGCACAGCCATGGACCGACCAATCGCTGGTTGCAGGGCGCTTTCCTAACAGATCACCGGGCGCGGATCAATGCCGCCGCCCGGAGGGCTCGCCTGGCCGTGGAGCTAACTCAGGCGCCGCAGCCGGAGCCGCAGCCTGCCGTCGGCGGGCATCTCGCCCTCGGCGCCCTCGTCCACCTGGAACGAGTGGCCGCAGCCGCAGCCGACGTCACGTTCGGGTTGTTGATCGCGAAGCCCGCCCTGGAGCCCTTCGACGAAGTCGATCTGCGTGCCCTGCAGGTACGGCGCGCTGAACGGGTCGACGACGACCGGAACGCCGAGCGCGTCGATCTCGTGGTCGCCCTCCTGGGCGCCGGTGTCGAAGCCGAGCGCGTACTCGAAGCCCGAGCAGCCGCCGCCCTGAACCGCGATGCGCAGCACCTCGGCCTCGCCGGCCGGCTCCTGCGCCATCAGCTCGCTTGATCTTGGTCGCCGCGCCCTGCGGTGAGCGCTGACCAGCGCTTCCTGTTCGATCGTCGCCATCGGTCTCATCGTAGCAACGTGCCTCGTCGGCTCAACCCCCGATCGCGGTCGCGAACTTTGTAACAGCCGATACCCGCATCGTTGAGCGGAATCCTCGGCCGACTCGTGCCGTGGTACGTTACGCCCGATTTGGCCCGGAACGGTCGGTGCGCGGATGCTCGATAGCTGGCTCCCGTTCCTCATGTACGGGTCGCTCGCGTTCGTGATTCCGGCGTCCATGATCCTGATGTCGTTCGTCTTCGCGACGCGGCCCGCCGCGCAGGACGCGAACGCGGCGGCTGCCCGTTCGAGTCCGGCGTCTCCGCAGGGCCCGCCGCAGGCGACACCGCTTCACGGTCAGCTTCTACCTGACGGCGATGCTCTTCATCGTCTTCGACATCGAGATCGTCTTCCTCTACCCGCTCGGCGTCGATCCTGCAAGAAGCTCGGCTGGTTCGGGTTCGTCGAGCTCGCGTTCTTCATCGCGATCCTCGCTGCTCGCCTACGTCTACATCTGGCGGAAGGGAGCACTCAAGTGGCGGTGAGGAAGAAGCAGCGGCTCGCCGACTACGGCCTCAACTCGGAGCGCGCTGCTCGTGGCCGGGAAGGGCCCGGGCGTGTTCGAGCAGGAGCTCGGCGAGCCTCGAGGACAAGCTGATGCTGACGACCGCTCGCCAAGGCCGTCGCACTGGGCGCAGGGCGAACTCGATCTGGCCGGACACGTTCGGCCTCGCCTGCTGCGCGATCGAGATGATGTCGATCGTCTCGTCGCGCTACGACATCGCGCGCTTCGGCGCCGAGGTCTTCCGCTCGTCGCCGCGCCAGGCCGACCTGCTGATCGTCTCCGGCCGCGTCGCGCACAAGATGGCCGCGCCGCTTCGCCAGATCTACGACCAGATGCTCGAGCCGAAGTGGGTGATCGCGATGGGCGCCTGCGCGAGCTCGGGCGGGATGTTCAACAACTACGCGATCCTCCAGGGCGTCGACAAGATCGTCGCCGTCGACATCCACGTGCCGGGCTGCCCGCCGCGTCCGGAGGCGCTCGTCGAGGGCATCGTCCGCCTCCAGGAGAAGATCAAGGCCGGCGTGCCGCCCGCGTACGAGATCCGCGGGGTCGCGAGCGTGACGTTCGAAGGCGTCCCGGGCTCGTCGAGCGCAAGGAGGCGTACGGCGAGACGACGCTCGTCGTCGATCCGGCGCGCGCTCGTCGAGGCCTGCACGCACCTCCGCGACGAGGAGGGCTTCAACTTCCTGTCCGACATCACGGCCGTCGACTACCTCGGCTGGGGCGAGCGGCACGTCGCCGGCTACATACGGGACCGCCGCCGGGCGCGACCTCGGCTCGCCGAGCTCGCAGGGCTTCGCACGCAGGCCGGACCCGAAGCCGACGCGCTTCGCGGTCAACTACCACCTGCTGGCGATCCCGGGCGCGAACGTCGTCCGCGTCCAGGTCTGGCTCGAGGACGGTCAGAGCGTGGCCAGCGTGGTCGAGGTCTGGCCGACCGCCGACTGGCACGAGCGCGAGGCCTACGACCTGATGGGCATCGCCTTCGACGGCCACCCGAACCTCAGCCGGATCCTGATGGAGGACGACTGGGAGGGCCACCCGCTGCGCAAGGACTACCCGATCGGCGGCGAGCCGGTCCGCTTCTCGGGAGACGAGTGATGGCGGTCACCGAGCCTCGGCCAGCGATCTACAGCGGGACGCGCATCCCGGCCCCGATCCCGACCGATGCTCCAGGTCCCGGTCGACCTCGTGGACCCGGAGGACGTTCTCCAGGTCAACTTCGGGCCGAACCACCCGTCGACGCACGGCGTGCTGCGGCTCGTCGTCGACCTGCTCGGGCGAGCACGTCGTCGGGCTGCGCGCGGTGATCGGCTACCTGCACACCGGCTTCGAGAAGAACATGGAGCAGAAGACGTGGTGGAAGGCGATCACGTACCCGGAGCGCATCGACTACGTCTCCTTCCAGAACAACGAGCTCGTCTTCGTGCTCGCGATCGAGAAGCTGCTCGAGATCGAGGTCCCGCGCAAGGCGACCTGGATGCGGATGCTGCTCTGCGAGCTGAACCGGATCCACTCGCACCTCGTCTTCCTCGGCACGGCGCGCGCTCGAGCTGGGGGCGATCTCGATGTTCTGGTACTGCTTCCGCGAGCGCGACCTGATCCTCGACCTCGTCCGAGCTCGTCGGCGGGACGCGGATGCACACGCGCTACTTCCAGGCCGGCGGGCTGGCCGAGGACGTCCCGCGCGGCTTCTACGCCGAGTGCCGCAAGTTCGTCGAGTGGATGCCGAAGGCGCGTCGACGACTACGAGGCGATCCTCGACGCGCAACGAGATCTGGCTCGAGCGCACGCGAGGGCATCGGCCTGCTCTCCGCCGACGACGCGATCGCGCTCGGGCAGTCGGGCCCGGTGCTGCGCGCGTCGGGCGTCGACTGGGACCTGCGCCGCGACGCAGCCGTACCTCGCGTATCGACCAGCGTCGACTTCGGCGTGCCCGTCTATCCGAACGGCGACGTCTACGACCGCTACCGCGTGCGCATGGACGAGATGCGCGAGTCGGTCCGGATCGTCGCGCAGTGCTCGCCGTCGACGGGATGCCCGAGGGAGCCGTGGATCGCGGACGACCGCAAGGTCGTGCTGCCGCCGCGCGCAGGAGCTGCACACCTCGATGGAGTCGCCTGATCCACCACTTCAAGATCGTCACCGAGGGCTACCGCGTGCCCGAGGGCGAGGTCTACGTCGACGATCGAGTCGCCGCGCGGCGAGATCGGGTGCTACGTCGTCTCCGACGGCGGCCCGAAGCCGTGGCGCGTGAAGTTCCGCGCGCCGTCGTTCGTCGCGCTGCGAGGCGACGGCGACCTGCATGCGCGACTCGCTCGTCGCCGACATGATCGCGATCGTCGGCTCGCTGGACACGCGTCATGGGAGAGGTCGACCGGTGAGCGCCCTGCAGCGACGAGATCCAGCGCGGCAGCCGAGCGCGCTATCCGGACGCGCAGTCGGCGGTGATGCGCGGCGCTGCGGCTCGCGCAGGAGCGAGTACGGCGGCTGGCTCCCGCCGGAGGCGTTCCGTCGAGGTGGCCGACGCGCTCGACCTGACGCCGGCGTACTGCAGTCGGTCGCGTCGTTCTACGACATGTACCACCTCGGCGCCCGTCGGCGAGCACGTCGTCGAGGTCTGCACGAACGTCTCCGTGCGCGCTCGTCGGGGCGCAGCAGGTCGTCGACGCGTTCTCGGAGCGAGCTCGGCGATCGCGGCCCGGCGAGACGAGCGAGGACGGCAAGGTCACGCTCCGGACGATCGAGTGCGCCGGCGGCTGCGGCTACGCGCCGGTCGTCGTCGCTCGACCACCGCTACCGCGAGCCGACGTCGCCCGGAGGACGTGCGCGGCGATCGTCGAGGAGCTTCGCAATGGCTGACGAGCTGCAGATCGTCCTCGCCGGAGCCGACGAGCGCGACCTGACGAAGCTCGCCGAGTACCGCGCGATCGGCGGCTACGCGACGCTCGAGAAGGCGCGCGGAATGAGCCGCGAGGCCGTCATCGAGGAGATCTCGAGCGCGAGCCTGCGCGGCCGCGGCGGCGCCGGCTTCCCGATGGGCCGCAAGCTGAGCCTCGTCCAGCCGCCAGAGGCCGCGGGCAAGCCGACGTACGTCGTCGCCAACGCGGACGAGTCGGAGCCGGGCTCGTTCAAGGACCGCGAGATCATGAGCCGGGTTCCGCACCGGTTCATCGAGGGCTGCCTGATCGCCGCGCACGCGATCGGCTCGAAGCACGTCTTCATCTACATCCGCGGCGAGTACCTGGCCGAGTACGAGGTCGCTGAAGGCGGCCGCGGACGAGGCGCGTGACGCGCGGAGCTGCTCGGCGACGTGACGCTCGTCCTCCATCGCGGCGCGGGCGCGTACATCTGCGGCGAGGAGACCGCGCTGCTCGACTCGCTCGAGGGCAAGCGCGGGCAGCCGCGGCCGCAGGCCGCCGTTCCCGCCGATCGCCGGGCCTCTACGCGTCGCCGACGCTGATCAACAACGTCCAGACGATCGCGACCGTGCCGATCATCCTCGACCTCGGCGTCGCGGAGTACGCGAAGATCGGGCCCGAGTCGTCGCCCGGCACGCGTCGTCTACTCGCTGTCCGGCAACGTCGAGCGGCCCGGGAACTACGAGCTCCCGCTCGGGACGACGCTGCGCGAGCTGATCTACGACGTCGGCGGCGGGATCCCGGACGGCCGCGAGCTGAAGGCGATCATCCCCGGCGGCTCGTCGGTGCCGGTGTTCACGCCGCGACCAGATCGACACGCCGCTCGACTTCGACTCGATCCGGCCGCCGGGCTCGTTCCTCGGCTCGGCGGCGATCATCGTCGTCGACGACCGGGCCTGCATGGTCGCAGCTCGCCCTGCGCGTCGACGAAGTTCTACATGCACGAGTCGTGCGGCAAGTGCACGCCGTGCCGCGAGGGGACTCGCTGGATGGTGCAGCCTGCTCGAGAAGATCGAGGACGGGCCGCGCCGAGCATGCGGATCTCGACCTGCTGCGCAACGTGTGCGATCGCGTCGATCGGCCGGTCGCTGTGCGCGCTCGGCGACTTCGCCGTCTGAGCCGGTCGCGAGCTACATCGACAAGTACCGCGCCGAGTTCGAGCGCGCACATCGACGAGGGCGGCTGCCCGTTCGGCGGCGAGTCGTCGGTCGAGGATCATGGCCCCGATCGACCTGCACGCCACTTGCCGCTCGCCGAGGGTGCCGGCATGAGCCATGTCACCAGTGCCAGACACGTGCCGGAGCACTGTCAGGCACTGGCGGTCGAGCTGCGATGAGCGCGGTCGAGTCGTCACGGTCACCGTCGACGGGCGTGAGGTGCAGGTGCCGAAGGGGACTGGGCCTCGTCGAGACGGCGCTCGCGGCCGGGATCGAGATCCCCGTCTTCTGCTACGAGCCGCGGCTCGGCGCGCCGGTCGGCGCGTGCCGCATGTGCCTCGTCGAGGTCGAGGGCATGCCGAAGCTGCAGGCCGGCTGCACGCTGACGGCGCACGGACGGCATGGTCGTGCAGACCGCGCAGACCTCGACAGCAGGCCGCCGACGGCCAGAACTCGACGCTCGAGTTCATCCTCGTCAACCACCCGCTCGACTGCCCGGTCTGCGACAAGGGCGGCGAGTGCCCGCTGCAGGACCTGACGTTCCGCTGCGGGCCCGCCAGTCACGCGGATGCACGTTCCCGAAGCGCACGTTCGAGAAGCCGATCCCGATCTCGCCGACGATCGCGCTCGACCGCGAGCGCTGCATCCTCTGCTACCGCTGCACGCGCTTCTCGTCGGACGTCGCCGAGGACGGCCAGCTCGTCGCGCGCGAGCCGCGGCGCCGCAGTCGATGATCGCCACGTTCGAGGACGAGCCGTACCGGGCGCCGTTCTCGCGGCAACGTGATCGAGCTCTGCCCGGTCGGCGCGCTGACGTCGACGCAGTACCGCTTCGAGGCGCGCCCGTGGGAGATCCAGGACGTCCCGACGGTCTGCGGGCTGTGCCCCGTCGGCTGCAACATCGAGGCGACGACGCGCGAGGGCAAGGTCAAGCGGATCCTCTCGCGCAACCATCCCGGAGATCGACGAGGGCTGGCTCTGCGACAAGGGCCGCTTCGGCTTCACGCACCTGCAGCGCGGCGACCGCGTCGTCGACCCGAGCCGCATGGTCGGAGTCCGGCGCTACGAGACGCTCTCGTGGGACGACGGCGCTCGACGAGGCCGAGGAGATGCTGCGTGCAGGCGGGGCCGAGCATCGTCACGGCGCTCTCCGGCTCCGAGACGGTCGAGCAGGCCTACGCGCTCGGCAAGCTCCTGCGCGCTGGGGCTCGGCGCGCACTGCGCGGTCATGCCCGAGGACGTCGAGCCCGCGCTCGACGCGTTCCGCCTGCCGCTGTCCGCGATCCGCGACGCCGAGCTGATCGTCGTCCTCGGCGACGATCCGGTCGTCGAGCGGGCTCCGATCGTCGACCTCTGGATCAAGGCCGCGCGCCGAGCCGGGCGCCGAGGTCGTCCAGAGCAGATCCGGCTGAGCCTGGCGGCGGCCTCGCCAGCGTCCGGGACGGAGCTCGGCGACCGCATCCGCAGCACCGAGCGCACGATCCTGATCTGGTCAGGCCCAGGATGGAAACGGCGGCGCGACGATCGCCGGCCTGGCCGCTGAGCTCGGCCTCGCCGAGAAGCCCGGCAGCGGCGCGTTCCACTCCTCGGAGACGGCGAACGGCCGCGGCGTCGCCGACGGCTGGGCAGCGGCTGCCGACGGCGAGGACGGGCGGATCCAGAGCCGATCGAGCTCCTGATCGTCGTCCGGCGACGAGGCCGCCGCGAACCCGGACGTCCGCGCCCTCGCCGAGAAGGCCGCCCGGGTGCTCGCGATCTCGATGTTCCGAACCCCGGTCGCCGGCTGGGCTGACCTGGTCACTGCCCGGCACGAGCTACCTCGAGCGCGACGGGACGTGCGTGAACCTCGAGTGGCGCTCCAGCGCCCGGCGCGCCGTCATCCCGCGTGCCCGGACGAGCTCGCGTGGATCGCCAAGCTTGGCCGGAGCGCTTCGAGCATCGAGCTCTCGCCGCATGCGCCGCAGGTCTTCGCCGAGCTCTCGGACTGCTGTTTCGGAGGATCGACTACCCGGCGATCGGTGAAGCTGACCGCGCTCCCCAGCGCGCCGAGGTCACCGACCTCCGCGTCCCGCCGCCAAGCCCGCGAGGCGTCAGCCCAGAGGCAAGGGCCTGCGCCTCGTCAGCTACCGCCCGCTCTTCTCAGGCCCGGCCGTCGAACGCATGTCCCGAGCTCCAGTTCCAGCGCCCGGGCTCGGAGATCGAGCTCTCGGCCACACGACGCCGCGAAGATCGGCGCCAGGGCCACGCTCGACCGTCAGCGTCCGCTCGAACGGAACCTCCGTCGAGCTCCGCGCGCTGCGTGAACAGAAGCTCGTCGACGGGCGTCGCCCGCGTATCCCGTCGAGCACGCGCAGAGGCTCGGGACGCACGTCGAGGGTCGGCCCGTGAACCCGAACGAGCCCTGGTGGATCGACCTGATCAAGGCGGCTGTGATCATCAACGTGCTGCTCGGGATGTTCGCCTACCTGACCTGGGTCGAGCGCAAGGTCCTCGGGCGCATGCAGCTCGCGCTGCGGCCCGAACCGGCGCGGGCCCGTACGGGCCTCCTCCAGCCGATCGCCGACCTCGTGAAGCTGATCCGCAAGAGAGCTTCTACCCGGCGACCGCGGTCGGCTTCCTGTACATCACGGCGCCGATCGTCTCCGCCTTCACGGCGCTCGCTCGCCTTCACCAGTCATCCCGTGGGGCGAGGGCTGGCACGTCGCCGACTACGACATCTCGGGCGAGGTCGCCGACGTCCCGATCTCGCTGATCCTGATCTTCGCCCTCGGCTCGCTCGGCGTGTACGGCTTCATCGTCGGCGGCTGGGCGTCCGACTCGAAGTACGCGCTGCTCGGCTCGATGCGCACCTGCGCGCAGATGGTCTCGTACGAGGTCGCGCTCGCGCTATCGGTGCTCGGCGTCGTGCTGATGTCGAAGTCGCTCGCTGACGCGAGATCGTCGACGAGCAGGCAGGACACGATCTGGTATCGCCATGCCGCAGTTCGTCGGCCTCCTCGTCTTCCTCGCGGCGGAGATCGGCCGAGACGAACCGCCCGCCGTTCGATCCTTGCCGGAGGCGGAATCCGAGCTCGTCGCCGGGTACCACACGGAGTACAGCGGGATGCGCTTCGGCCTCTTCTCGATGGCCGAGTACGTGAACGTGATCGTCGCTCTCCGGCCTCTGCGTGACGCTCCCTTCGGCGGCTGGCTCGGGCCGTGGGCGCCGCTCGGACCGGTCTGGTTCCTGCTCAAGGTGCTGATCCTGATCTTTCCTGTTCATCTGGCTGCGCGCGACGCTGCCGCGCCTGCGCTACGACCAGCTGATGGCGTTCGGCTGGAAGGTCCTGCTCCACGGTCGCGACGCTGAACGCGCTCGTGACGGCCGCCCTGGTGGTGGCGTTCTCGTGAGCCCGCAGCCGACTCGACTCGCTTCAAGGGCTTCGGCGTCACGCTGAAGCAGATCTTCAAGCAAGCCGATCACGCAGCAGTACCCGGAGTACAAGCGGCCGCTCTACCCGCGCTTCCGCGGGCGGCACCGGCTGCTGGCGGCACGAGAACGGGCTCGAGAAGTGCGTCGGCTGCTCGCTCTGCGCCGCCGCCTGCCCGGCCGACTGCATCCGCGTCGTCGCCGCCGAGAACACGCCCGACAACCGCGTCTCCGCCGGCGAGCGGTACGCGCGCATCTACGAGATCAACCTCGCGCGCTGCATCTTCTGCGGCTACTGCGAGCTCGCGTGCCCGTTCGACGCGATCACGCTCGAGCAGGAGTTCGAGATCTCCGAGTACTCGCGCGACGACCTGATCTACACGAAGGACATGCTGCTCGCCGAGCCGATCAAGCGCGTGCCGGTCGCCGACCGCGAGCCTCTACGACACGCCGATCCCGGCCTACAAGGAGCGTGTCGTCAATGGGGAACTTCCTCGTCTGGGTCGTGTGGGTCGTCGCGGCGTTCGCGTGCCTCGGCTCGGGCGCGGCGGTCGTCAGCTTCTCGAACCCGTTCTACTCGCGCGCTCGCGCTGATCGGGAACCTCGGCTCGCTCGCCAGTCCTCTACCTGCTGCTCTCGGCCGAGTTCGTCGCCGCGGCGCAGGTGCTCGTCTACGCGGGCGCCGTGATGGTGATGTTCCTGTTCGTGATCGCCTACCTCGGGCGGCACGCGGACGCGCCGTGGGCGGGCGGGCCGAGCTGGCAGGCGCTGGGCGCCGTGGCCGCAGCCGGGGCGTTGATGGTCGAGGATCGTGGTCGTCGTCGGTCTGAAGGCGAGCGGACGACTGTCCGACGGCGCCCGACGTCGGCGCCGCGTTCGGCAGTCCGTACCGAGATCGGGCGCGTGTTCCTGAGCGACCACCTGCTCGCGTTCGAGATCACGTCGATCGTCCTGCTCGCGGCCGCGGTCGGAGGCGTCGTCCTCGGCAGCCAGGCCAGCGACGACGACCCAAGACTCCTAGTAACACGGCGTTACAAGGAGGCGACTCGGGCGGAGTGATGGGCCCGAACCTCACCTGGTACCTCGCCGTCTCCGCGTTCCTGTTCGCGATCGGGGCGCTCGGCGTGATGCTGCCGGCGCAGCCCGCTGATCATCCTGCTCTCGATCGAGATCATGCTCAACGGCGCGAACCTGGCGCTGATCACGTTCTCGCGCAACCACGCGGAGATGGACGGACAGATCTTCGCGCTGGCGGTGATGGCCGTCGCCGCTTCCGAGGTCGTCGTCGGGCTCGGCCTGATCGTCGCCGTCCACCGGCGCCGGCTCGACCTCGACGTCGACAAGCTCTCGACGCTGCGCGGATGAGCGACGTCGCGCCTGATCAGGTGCCCTGGTACCTCCGGGCGCGAGCCACCCGGACCTGAGCCGCGGAGCCGGGTGTGCTCGCCGAGGGCGATCGGGGGCGACACGGTCGTCGTCCCCGGGCCCGAGCCGCGCCCGGTTCCGAACGAGGTCGCGGACTCGTTCGACGTCATCCGCTCGGTCCGCTCCGCAGTCGGCGAGACGGTCGAGGACGGCCGCTTCCCGCTCGTCCTCGCGCGTCAACTGCTTCACCTCGCTCGGGACCGTGGCCGGGGCTCGGCCGCGACGTCGGCGTCATCTGGTTCGACGCGCACGGAGACTTCACACGCCGGACTCGACGATCACCGGCTTCCGGACGGGATGGGGCTCGCGATGCTCCTCGGCGACGGCTGGAGCGAGCTGCGGGCCACGATCGACGACCTGCGTCCAGTACCGGCCGAAAACGCGCTCCTCGTCTCGGCGCGCGACCTGGAGCCGACCGAAGTCGCTCGCGTGGCCGCCTCGGACCTGCGGCGAGCCGACGCGGACACGCTCGAGCCCGCGCTCGACGAGCTCGCAACGCGCGAGTCGACGCCGTCTACGTCCACATCGACCTCGACGTGATCGACCCCTCCGTGGCGCGCGCCAACGTGCTCGTCGGTCGAAGGCGGCCTCGACACCGAGCAGCTCGAGCAGGCGCTCGCATGCCATCTCGAGCCGCTTCGAGATCGCCGGCCGCGGCGCTGACCGCCTACGACCCGAGCCAGGACCACTGAGAACCGCATCCCGGCGATCGGCGCCAGACTCGCACGACAGCTCGCGCCCGAGAAGGTCGCTCGGTGACCGCGGCCGCCTGGGTCTGCCTCTTCTCGCCGCTCGCAGCGGCGGTCGCTGATCACGCTCGGCGGCACGCGCCTGCCGCGGCGCCTGACCGGCTACCTGGCGACCGCCTCGGTCGCCGTCGCGTTCGTCGCAGCCGTCGTCGACTTCTTCGCCGTCATCGGCCGCAGCGACAGCGACCAGCAGCGAGGTCTCGACCGCCTGGACGTGGCTCTCGGCCGGGAGCTTCAACGTCGGCCTGAGCGTCCTCGTCGACCCGCTCTCGGTGCTGATGATGCTGATCGTGACCGGCGTCGGCGCGCTGATCGTCGGCTACTCGATCGGCTACATGGACGGCGAGGACGAGGAGCGCCGCTACTTCGCCTACATGGCGCTGTTCGTCTTCTCGATGCTCCTGCTCGTCCAGGGCGGGAACCTGCTCATGCTGCTCGTCGGCTGGGGCCTCGTCGGCCTCAGCTCGTACCTGCTGATCGGCTTCTACCACGAGCGCCCGCAGCGCGGTCGCCGCCGCGAAGAAGGCGTTCATCATGAACGCGGTCGGCGACGCGACGATGGCGCTCGCCTTCTTCCTGCTCATCCAGCGGACGGGCTCGCTCTCGTTCCAGTCCTCGTTCGACTGGGCCGGCGGCGAGACCGGCGACTGGGCGGTCAACCTCGTCGCGCTCGGGCTGCTCGGCGGCGCGGTCGCCAAGTCGGCGCAGCTCCCGCTCCAGACGTGGCTCCCGGACGCGATGGAGGGCCCGACGCCGGTCAGCGCCCTCATCCACGCGGCGACGATGGTCACCGCGGGCGTCTACCTGCTCGTGCGCACCGCGCCGATCTTCGAGGCGGCAGCCGCACGTCCAGGAGCTCGCCGCGGGCCTCGGCGCCGCGACGCTCCTGATCGCCGGCCTGATCGCGCTCGTCCAGACGGACATCAAGCGCGTCATCGCCTACTCGACGATGTCGCAGATCGGCTACATGTTCCTCGGCGTCGGGCCTCGGCGCGCTACGCGAACGCGATGTTCCACGCTGATGACGCACGCGTTCTTCAAGGCGCTGCTCTTCCTCGCCGCCGGAATCGTCATCCACGCGCTCGCCGGCGAGCAGGACATGCGCAGGATGGGCGGCCTCAGGCGCTACCTGCCGAACACGTACTGGGCGTTCCTGATCGGGGCGCTCGCGCTCGCCGGGATCCCGCCGCTCGTCGGGCTTCTTCGCCGAAGGACTCGATCCTCGCCTCGGCCCTCGCCGCGGGCACGTACGGCCAGATCCTGTTCGTCGTCGGCGTCGCTCGGCACGTTCCTGACCGGCCTCTACGCGTTCCGCATGGTCTTCCTCGTCTTCGGCGGCGAGCCGTCGCCGTTCGTGCAGGAGCACCTGCACCGGCCGGACCGCTCGGAGCCGTGGCTCTGGATGGGCGCTGCCGTGGCGGTGCTGAGCGTCCTCTCGGTCGATCGGCGGCTGGGTGCAGATCCCGGGCGTCTGGAACGCCGTTCACGCAGTTCCTCGAGCCGACCGTCGAGTCGGTCGTCGAGGCGAGCGGGTACGCAGGAGTGGCTCGCGAGCATCAGCGCGGTCACGCTCGGCGTGGCCGGGATCGCCGTCGCCTGGGCCATGTTCTCGGCCGCGCACGGCTGCGCGTCCCGCAGGCACGAGGCGTGCGGACCGTCCTCGAGCACAAGTTCTACTTCGACGAGCTCTACGACGCGATCTTCTACCGGCCGACGGTGCTGCTCGCGGTCGCGCTGCGCGACTGGTTCGAGCGCCCGCTCATCCTCGGCTCGCTCGGCGAGATCGGCGCCGTCGCGCGCAAGGCCGAGCAGCGAGCTGCGCGAGGTCCAGACGGGCCTCGTCCGCACGTACGCGCTCGCGATCGCCGGAAGCGTGACCGTCCTCGCCTTCGTCTTCGTGTGGGTGAAGTGAGATGACCGGCTGGCTCGCAACGATCCTGATCTTCCTCCCGCTCGCCGGGGCGCTCTTCGTCTGGCTGCTCCCAGTCGGCCGGTTCGCGGGCCCGATCGCGCTCCTCGTCGCGCTCGCCGAGATCGGCTTCTGGATCACCGCGCTCGGCCAGATGAACTTCGACAAGCCCGGGCCCGTGCCGAACTTCGACCAGCAGCTGGAGCTGGTTCAGCGACCTCGGCGTCTCGTACCACGTCGGCTTCTACGGCTTCTCGTTCTGGCTCGCCGGGCTCGCGGTCGTCGTCATGGCGGCGGCGATCGCCTACGGCTTCTGGGTCGGACGCGAGCGGCCGAGCGCCTACTTCGGCCTGATGCTGTTCCTGACGTCCGCGATCGTCGGCGTCTTCGCGTCGCAGGATCTCCTGCTCTTCTACGTCTTCTTCGAGGCGATGATGATCCCGCTCTATCGTGCTGATCGGCGTCTGGGGCGGGCCGGGACGGCTCGGCGCGACGGTCAAGTTCGTCATCTACACGATGGCGGGCTCGCTGCTGATGCTCGCGTCGGTGATCGTCTTCGGGCTGTCGGCAGGGCTCGTTCGACCTCGTCACGACGGGGACGAGCGACAGCACCTGGGTCTTCCTCGGCTTCGCGGTCGCGTTCGCGGTCAAGGCGCCGCTCTTCCCGCTGCCACGGCTGGCTGCCGGACGCCTACCGCGAGTCGTCGCCGGAGGTAGCGGCGGTGCTCTCGGGCGTGATCTCGAAGGCGGCGGTCTTCGGCTTCATCCGCATCTGCCTCGTTCAAGTTCCCGGAGCCGTTCGACGACTTCCGCGTGCTCGTGCTCGCACTCGCCGCGACCGGGCTCGTCTACGGGTCGCTGCTGGCCTTCCGCGCGCCCGACGTCCGCGGCGTGATCGCCTACTCGAGCCTCGCGCAGATGGGTCTGATCACGATCGGATCTTCTCGCGTCAGCACCTGCGGGATCAGCGGCGCAGTGCTGCAGTCGGTCAACCACGGGCTGATCTCGGCCGACGCTCTTCCTGCTCGCCGGGAGCGATCGAGCGGCGCACCTCGACCGGCGAGCTTCGAGCGGCTCGGCGGCATGGCCCGCGGCCGGCCGGCGCTGGCGACGATGCTGCATGGCGACCGGGATCATCGCGCTCGCGGTGCCGGGCTCGTCCGCGTTCGCCGGCGAGTTCCTGATCCTGCTCGGCGTCTTCAGCACCGGCTGGGGCTGGGCCGTCGTCGGCGCGACCGGGATCGTGCTCGCGGCGATGTACATGCTGCGCTTGATCTCGGCCGTGCTGCACCGTGAGCCCGGCCCGGCCGTTCCCGAGGCGGCGCTCGACCTGCGCCCGGCGGAGCTCGGGATCGTGCGTCCCGCTCGTCGCGCTGCCTGCTCGCGCTCTCGGCCTGGCCCGCGGCGATCAGCGGCAACGTCGGGACCCTGGTCAGCCCGACGCCAATCCGCCAGCGCAACCCGTCACGTCCCAACGACCAGCCACCGAGGGGCGGATGGACTCGTCACGCTGGGGCCAAACCGGTGATCGACACCCCGTCGGTCGACTGGTTCGCGCTCTCGCCGTCGCTGGCCGCGCTCGTGCGCCGGGCGATCTGCCTGCTCTCCGGCGCGTTCATGCCCGCGCTGGATCCTGCGGCCGTTCGCAGCGTTCTTCTGCGCGCTCGGCTTCATCGGCGGCGGTCGTCGCCGCGCGATCCTCGTCTACATCGAGACCCCGCACGGCAGCGTCGAGGTCGCCGACGCGATCTTCCGCGACCGCTACGCCGCGTTCACGCAGATCCTCATCATGGGCGCGGGCCTGCTCACCGTCGTTCGTGTCGTACTCGGCGCGCATGCGCCGAGGACCACATCGGCGAGTACTACGCGCTGCTGGCCACGGCCGGAGCAGGCATGGCCTTCCTCGTCCAGTCGGCCAACCTGATGACGCTCTTCCTCGGGCTCGAGTGGTTCTCGGTCTGCCTCTACATCCTCTGCGCGATCGAGATCGACCTCGAGAGCTCGCTCGAGGCCGGGCTCAAGTACCTGATCATCGGCGGGATCGGCTCGGCCGTCCTGCTCTTCGGCTCGGCGCTCGTCTACGGCGCGACCGGCGAGCTCGGCTTCTCGGCGATCGCAGACGCGACGCAGGCGCAGAACCCGCACGGCGACGCTGCTCGCTCGTCGGCCTGGCGATGATGATCGCCGGGCTCGCGCTTCAAGGCGTCGGCCGCGCCGTTCCACATGTGGACGCCCGACGTCTACGAGGGCGCGCCCACGCCGGTGACCGGCGTTCATGGCCGCGGCGACGAAGACGGTCGCGCTCGTCGCTCACGCTACCGCGTGCTCCTGCGTCGCGTTCCCGGAGGAGGCGCGACGTCTGGACGATCGCGGTCGCGGTGCTCGCGGTGATCTCGCTCGCGTGGGGCAACCTCGCCGCGCTCGTCCAGCCGAACATCAAGCGGCTGCTCGCGTACTCGTCGATCTCGCACGCGGGCTTCATGCTGATCGCCGTCGCCGCCGACGAACGCGCTCGGCGCGCGGGCGCTCCTCTACTACCTGATCCCGTACTGCGGCGATGTCGATCGGGCGCGTTCGCGGTCGTCGCGGCGCGCGAGCGCGAGCTCGGCGAGCCGGTCACGCTCGACAACCTCGCCGGCTTCGGCTGGGAGCGGCCGCTGCTCGGCGTCTCGATGGCGACGTTCATGCTCGGCTTCGCCGGGCTTCCCGCTGACCGGCGGGTTCATGGGCAAGTTCCTCGTCTTCTCGTGCCGCGTCGGAGGCGGGCTGGAACTGGCTCGTGATCGTCGGCGTCGCTCGCGACGCTCGTCAGCCTCTACTACTACCTCGCCGTGATCCGGGCGATGTACATGCGGCCTACCGCGGAGCCTCGGGCTGGCGCCGATCGGAGGCTCACCGCCGCGCGAGATCGCTGCTCGAGCGCGGCGTTCATCGCGATGGTCGTGAACGTCGGCGCGTTCTTCGCCGTGCAGCCGCTCGTCGACTCTGCGCGCAGCGCGGCGGCGACGCTACCGCTCTAGGTACGAGCCGGCTCGGGGCGCTTGAGCTCGACGCTCGAGCCCGAGCAGAGCCTGAAGGCGCGAACGCCGCCAGACAGGCCGGAGAGCGCGAACGCCGTCGATCCGCCGCCAGCGCCCGCGACGAGCAGGAGCGCAGCGCCACGCCGTAGAGCAGCGCCTGAGCGACTCCGCCGGCTCGAACCGGCTGTCGAGCAGCTCTCCGAACATCGTCAGCGCCGTGCGCCGCGACGAGCGGCACCGGCCGCCAGCAGAGAGGTAGAACGCGATCTGGCCCAGTCCGGCGGCCTCCGGCCACGGCTGCGGCCAGCACGATCGCGATCGGGAGCCAGCGTCGCATGGCCCGCAGTTCGCCGGAGACCCTATGCGTCCTGCCGCGCTAGGGGTCGCTCGTGGCCCGCTGGCTGATCCCGCTGCGCTCCCCCTGGTCGGCCTGGCGCTCCTGCCCGCGAGCCCGAGCTGGACGTCCACTGGGAGCATCCATCCGGCCCACTTCTGGCTCGTCCTGATCACGGCGCTGATCAGCGTCGTGCTCGGGTACCTGTCGGGAGAGGCGGCCCGCAAGCTCGGCGACGCCCGGCTGTTCCTCGTCTCGCTCGCGTTCGTGACGAGCGCCGGCTTCCCTGGCACTGCACGCGCTCGCTACGCCCGGTGTGCTGCTCGAGAAGAAGAACGCGGGCTTCATCGTGGCAACTCCTGTCGGTCTCGCGATCGCAAGTATTTTCGCAGCGGCATCGGCGCTCGACCTTTCGCCCTCGGCCTCGGCGGCGGTCATGCGTCGCCAGTGGCTCCTGCGCGGAATCGTGTTCGCGCTCCTCGGCGCCTGGGGCGTCTACTCGCTCTCGAACCTGCCTCCGCTCGACCGGGCTCTGACCGACGAACAGGCGAACGGGCCCGCTGTACGCGCTCGCGGTGATCGGGCTTCCGCTGTACGCGGTTCGCGGCGGTGCGCTACGTCCAGCTCTACCGGCGGCGCCCGGCTCCGATGCCCGCTCGCGGTGGCGGCCGCCTTCACGCCTGCTTGCCGAGGCGATGATCGCGATCGCCTTCGGCCACAACTGGCACGCCTCGTGGTGGGAGTGGCACGTCCTGATGGCCGTCGCGTTCGGCCTCGTCGCGTTCGTCGCCCGGCACGAGTACCGCCGCAGGCGCTCGACGGCGGCCGTCTTCAAGGATCTCTACCTCGAGCACACCGGCGAGCTCGATCGACCGGCGCTATGCAAACGCGCTCAGCGCCCTCGACCGACGAGAGCGACCGGACACGAGACGCTCGCGCGAACCGCGAGCACTTCAGCGACGAGGAGGCGGAGCTCCTCGAGCAGGCCGCCGGCGAAGCTGCGGCGACTCGACGAGCTCTTCAGCCCGTACCTCTCGCCGCAGCTGATGAACCGGCTCCGCGAGCAGCCAGGCGCGGGCGAGCTCGGCGGCGAGCAGCGCGAGATCAGCGTCCTCTTCGCCGACCTCCAGGGCTTCACGGCGTTCTCGGAGCGCTCGACGCCGCCGGAGGTCGTCGCGATGCTGAACGCGTACTGGGCCGAGGTCGTTCCGGTGGTCGCCGCCGAGGACGGGATGATCGAGCGCTTCGCCGGCGACGCCGTGCTGGTCGTCTTCAACGCGGCCACCGACCAGCCCGATCACGCGCAGCGAGCCGCGCGAGCCGCCCTCGGCTTCGCGGATGCCTCCGAGGCCGTCGCCCGCGGACGACCGGAGTGGCCGCGCTTTCGGGTCGGCGTGAACAGCGGCCCGGCGGTGATCGGGAACGTCGGCGCCGCTGGAGCAGATGAGCTTCACCGCGATCGGCGACACGACGAACCTCGCGGCGCGCCTCCAGGGCCGAAGCGGAGCCCGAGCCAGGTCGTCATCGGCGCGACCACGGCCGCCGAGCTGACCGGCGCCGATTCTCGAGCCGCTGGGTGCGCTCGAGCTCAAGGGCAAGAGCGAGCCGTGCAAGCTTTCCGGCTCGTTCGCCTCGGTTAGTCTCAGCCGCGTCGCCTAGAAAGAGGAGAGAGTGCCTGACGTTCAACTGACCTGGCTCGCCACGCCACGCTCCGCTTCGACCTCGCCGAGGCGGGAAGCGATCTGACGTCGACCCCTGGCTCACGGGCCCGAAGTGCCCCGGACGGCGAGAAGGAGCCGGAGCGCATCGACGCGATCGCGATCCACGCACGGCCACGACGACCACGTCGGCAACACGATCGATCTCGCACAGAAGCACGGCTGCACGGTCGTGGCGCCCGATCGAGCTGGCCGACTGGCTCGTCTGGATGAAGAAGGCGGTCTCCGAGGACAACATCCGCGACCCGAACAAGGGCGGGACGGTCGACCTCGGGCGGCGTCAAGGTCACGCTCACCCACGCCCAGCACTCGAGGCGAGCATGATCGACGACGACCACATGGTCTACCTCGGTGAGCCCGTGGGCATTGTGTTCGAGGTCGAGAACGGCACGAAGATCTACTTCGCGGGCGACACGAACGTCTTCGGCGACATGCAGCTGATCAAGCGCCTGTACGCGCCGGACGTCGCGGTTCTCCCGATCGGCGGCCACTACTGATGATGGACCCGAAGGAGGCGGCTGTCGCACTCGAGTTCCTCGGTGTCTCGAGCGCATCCCGTGCCACTACGGCACGTTCCCGATCCTCGCCGGGACGCCCGACCAGCTGCAGGAGCTGGCGCCTTCGGGAGTCGAAATCGTCGCCATCGAGCCGGGAGAGACGGTCGAGGTTTGAGACAGCGCTGGTTCGGCGCGACGCGTCAGCAGAGTGCCTCAGCTCGCCGTCGAGGGTGAGATCGAGTTCCCGGCCGAGCCGCTCGTGCTCGACGAAGCTCGACGACGCCGGCTGCGCACGGCTCACGAGGAGGGACGCCGGTCGTCGTCCGCGCGGACACGCCGGAGAAGGTGCTGGCCGCCTGGCCCGCCCGGAAGTAGCCTGCGTGCTCGTGCCGACGAACGGAGCTGACCGAAATCGACCTGATCGAGGCGACGTATGGGCCTTAGGCCGCTGATCGCCACGTACTCGATCGTCGCCTGCGACCTCGAAGCGCAGCAATGGGGCGTCTCGGTGCAGTCCAAGTTCCTGTCCGTCGGGTCCGTCGTCCCGTGGGCCGAGCTCGTACGTCGGAGCGGTCGCCACGCAGGCATACGCGAACCCACGCTACGGGCCGAACGGCCTGCAGCTCCTGCGCGACGGCCTCTCCGCGCAGGAGGTCGTCGACCGGCTCACCGGCGAGGACGAGGGCCGCGACCACCGGCAGCTCGGCGTCGTCGACGGCGACGGCAACGCCGCGACCTACACGGGCAAGGAGTGCATGGACTGGGCCGGCGGGCGCACGGGCACGAACTACGCCGCGCAGGGCAACATCCTCGTCTCCGGGGAGACCGTCGACGCCCTGGCCGAGACGTTCGAGGCGAGCTGCGGGCAAGCCGCTCGCCGTCCGCCTGATCGACTGCCTCGCCGCGGCCCAGGAAGCAGGCGGCGACAGCCGCGGCCAGCAGTCGTCGGCGCTCCTCGTCGTCCAGCGGGACGGCGGCTACGCGGGCATGTCGGACGTCGTCGTCGAGCTCCGCGTCGAGGACCACGAGCGCCCGATCGAGGAGCTGCGCCGGATCTACACGCTCCACGACGAGATCTTCGGGAAGACGCCACGCCGACATGTGGCTCGACCGGTCGACGACGACGCTGGCCGCCGAGCTGCGCGAGACGGCTTGCGACTCTCGGCTACGACGGCGAGCTCGAGGATTCGTTCACGCGCTGGACGGGCAAGGAGAACCTCGAGGACCGCGCTCGACGGCCTCGAGCAGATCGACCCGGTCGTCCTGGAGGCGTTGCGGGAGCCGAACATGACCGAGAAGGCGTACGAAGTCGTGCATCTCGACGAGCTCGACCGCTTCCCGGTGGACGACGAGGGGCTCCTCTGGCGCCCGGTGCGCCGGCGGCTCGGCATCACCGCCTTCGGCACGAACGCGCTACACGGCCGAGCAGGGCACGGAGCGCGTCGTCGAGGAGCACCACGAGCAGGACGGCCACGAGGAGCTCTACTTCGTCGCGAGCGGCCGCGCGACGTTCGTCCTCGGCGACGAGGAGATCGACGCTCCGGCCGGCACGTTCATCCATGCGGAGCCGGGCACGAAGCGCGGCGCCGTCGCGACCGAGCCGAACACGACCGTGCTCGCGATCGGCGGCGAAGCCCGGTGTGCCCGCACGAGATCTCCAGATGGGAGGAGATCTTCGTCGCCTTCGGCCACTACCGGAACGGAGACGAGGCCAAGGCGCGAGAGCATTTGACCGCATTCGTCGCCGCGAACGACGACCAGTGGCAGAGGCACTACAACCTCGCCTGCCTCGAGGCCCTGACGAAGAACCGCGACGCGCGCGATCGAGCACCTCAGGCGCGCGATCGAGCTCGACCCGGCCGGCGAAGGAGTACGCGGCGAACGACAGCGACTTCGACTGGTTGCGCGACGATCCGGAGTTCCCGGCATGAGCGGAACCGCGAACGTCAACGAGCTCGCGCTCAGGCTCGGCGGCGGGCCGTCCTGGGCGATGGTGCGGACGCACTTCGACATCCAGTCGTTCGGCGTCAACGCGTACATCGCCGAGGAGCCGGGGATCAGGATCGTCGAGCGACCACGACGAGCTCGGCGAGCGGGCGGGCCGGCACGAGGAGCTCTACTTCGTGTCGAGCGGCCGGGCGACCTTCACGGTCAACGGCGATGAGATCGACGCGCCCGCGGGCACGTTCGTCTTCGTCCGCGACCCCGCCGCGAAGCGGACGCGCGATCGCCGAGGAGGCCGGAACGACGATCGTCATCGTCGGCGGCAAGCCCGGAGAGGCGTTCAGCGCCGTCGCCGTGGGAGCGGAACGCGGAGGGGCTCGTCCACTTCGCGAACGAGGACTACGACAAGGCCGCCGAGACGTACGAGCAGTTCCTTGACGAACGCCCCGGCGACGCCGGCTTCCTCTACAACCTCGCGCGTGCGCCGAGAGCCGCCTCGGGCCGGAAGGACTCGGCGCTGAAGCATCTCCGCCAGTGCGTGGAGGCCGAGGAGCGATTCAAGGAGGACGCCGCTCACCGACCCCGATTTCGACGCGATCCGCGACGACCCGGAGTTCTCAGCGATCACCGGGCAGGCGGACTCCGCCGGCGCGAGCTCGTAGCGCCGGCACCGGGTCGGCCTCCGGCCGGGCGACGAGCATGACGGCGCGCCGAAGCCGTCGCCGATCAGCGCGTCGACGAGCGAGCTGGAGCCCGACCGCGAGCGCGAACGCCTTGTGCGCGTGCTCGCCGCCGAACGGGACGAGCCGTCGTCGTTCGTCGCCGCGCCCGGCGAGCACGTCGCCGTAGGTCACGGCGCCCATCGAGACGTCCGCGACGACCGGGCCCCCGTCCGAGCTCGGGATCGCGATCGCAGAGCGGGTTCGTCCCGGCGAGCGTGCTCCCCGCCGTCGGGATGGCCGAGCCGCGCGGGCGAGGTCGCGGTCAGCGCCGCCACGAGGCCTCCGTCCGCGAGCTTGCGCACCCAGTAGCCGAGCATCCCGGTCGGGAAGCAGTGCGCGGCCACGATCACGCGCGCGTGCGCCGGTGGATCGTCGAGCTGGGCGCGGCAGATCGCGGCCAGGGTCAGGTACGCCGAGCGCCCCGCGCCCGTCCCAGCGTTCGAACCCCGGCTCGAGAGACACACGCTCGGGCTTGGCCTCGGGCTCCAGGTCGGTCAGGGTCGTGAGCCATTCGACCCGCGTCAGCCCGTGCCCGCGCTTCCCCGCGCTTCGGCATCGAGAAAGTGGTCGGCGAGCGTGGTCGCGTCGTCCTCGCCGTAGCCAAGCCCGCGCAGGGTGTCCAGCACTTCGCCGCGGTCGCTCATTACGCTCATCCTCACAAAACCTTTACGAGCAGCACCGAAGTCTTCACGGCGACGCGGGATCGTCCGGAGAACCAGCGAAAGGGGAACGATCGGCATGCGCCGTAAGAAGCACCTCTTCTGGCTCGCAGCAGTTGGACTGTTCGTGCTCGTCGGAGTCGCTGCGGCCACGCAGCCTCATCCGCAGACCGCGGACGTCTCTGCAGCGTTCACTGCGGACCAGACGCGCTCGCACAGCCGCACGTGCACGCAGGACGGCAACACGTTCCGGATCACGAACGCGGTCTGGCGCGGAACCTCGACGAGCGCTGAGCCACGGCTCGCGGGCAACCTCGTCATCTCGACGCGCACGGTCGTGAACGAGACCACCGGCGACGGATGGGTCTCCGGAACCTGGCGCACGACCTCCAGGCCTCGATGAAGCCCGGCAAGGGCGGCCGCCCGCGCTCGAACGCACACCTCTCGGGTGTCATCGACAACGGCAACCATCTCGACGGCCTCGCCACCGGTCAGGTCTGGGCTCCGTGGGCCCGACTGCTCGGCAACTGGTCGGCGACGGTGATCGGCAACGAACGCTGTCCGGAGAGCTCGGCGCCAACACGCCCGTTGCGCCGGACAACTCCGCTCTGCTCTACCGCGGCGGCTGCTAGAAACCGCCCGGTATCTGGAACGCGAGGGGCGCCTGCGGGCGCCTCTCGTGTTCTAGGTCGCGAGCGGGAGCGGCTTCTTGACCGTTCCGGGCTCGCGCGCGGCTTCGGCGATCGCTTCCGCGACCTCGTAGATCGCCCGCGCGGTCTCGTTCTCCGGCTCGGCCCAGACGAGCGGCTCGCCCAGGTCGGCCTGCTCGCGCGAGACGTGGATCGAGCGGGATCCTGCCGAGGAGCGGGGCCTCGATCGCCGCGGCGAGCTCGTCCCCGCCGCCGGAGCCGAAGAGCTCCTCGCCCGCTGCCGACGAGGTACGACATGTTCTCGAGCGCCCCGATCAGGCGCATGCCGGTCTTCTGCGCCATCTGCGCCGCGCGCACCGCGACCTGCTGCGCCGCCGGCTGCGGCGTGGTGACGACGACGACCTCCGCGCGCGGGAGCAGCTGTCCGAGCGAGATCGCGACGTCGCCGGTCCCCGGCGGCATGTCGACGACGAGCGTGTCCAGCTCGCCCCAGTGCACGTCCGACAGGAACTGCTCGAGCGCGCGGTGCAGCATCGGGCCGCGCCACATGACCGGCGCGTTCTCGTCGAGGAAGAAGCCGATCGACATCAGCTTCAGATCGCCGCGAACCGGCGGCACGATCATCTTGTCGACGACGACCGGCCGCTGCGTGACGCCGAGCATCAGCGGGATCGAGTGCCCGTAGACGTCCGCGTCGAGGATGCCCGTGCGCAGTCCGAGCCGGTCGAACGCGGCGGCGAGGTTGACGGACAGCGTCGACTTGCCGACTCCGCCCTTGCCGCTCGCGATCGCGAGCACCCTCGTCGAGGCGTCGACCGAGAGGCCCTTCGAGCGACCGGTGACCGCCGCCGCGCAGCCGCTGCGTCAGCTTGGCGCGCTCGTCGGGGCTCATCACGTCGAACTCGAGCGAGACCGACTCGACCCCGGGCAGCGGAAGCACGTGCTCGCGCACCTGGTTCTCGAAGCTGTCGCGAAGCGGACAGCCGGCGACGGTCAGCGCGATCATCACCGCGCACGTGACCGGCCTCGACGCGCACCTCGCGCACCATGTCGAGCTCGGTGACGGGCCGCTTCAGCTCGGGGTCGATGACCTTGCCTAGCGCCTCCGTGATCTGCTCGCGGCTTGGCTGTTCCACGTTTCGAGGGTACCAGCGACCCTAGGTCGCAATGATGTGCGCCAGCTGCTCGCAGAGCGCCTGCGTCGCGGCTGCGGCGACCGGCGAGCGCGCTGCCGTGTCGAGCGGCCCTCGCCGAACGGGCCGGCGTCGACGAAGATGATCGGCAGCCCGACCTCGTGCAGCAGCAGCTGCGCCGCGCGCGATGTCGACCGCGCGCGCCTCCTTGAGCGAGCAGACGGCGTCGACGCGCCCCGCGGCGAGGTAGCAGAGCGAGAGCGCGAGCGAGCCCATGACCCGCAGGCGATGCGCGAGCGGCGCGAACGCGACGGCCTTGTCCGCGATCGACGCGGCGACGGTCGCCTCGAGCGCGAGCACCTCGATCTTCTCCTTCGGCGGAACCGCACCCCAGCGCGCTCACCGTTCAGCCAGCGCACCTTCGCCTCTGGTCGCAGTCCACTCCTCGCCGCGTGCCGAAGTCGTGGACGAAGCCGAAGACGACGTCCTTCATCGTCGGCCCTTCGGCGACGGCGATCGAGACCGAGAAGAACGGGATGTTCCGCTTCGCGTTCAGCGGAGCCGTCGATCGGGTCGACCACGACGTGCGTCGTCGGCGACAGCCCGTACGTGCGCTCGCCGAGCTCCCTCGGAGACGAGGTGGAAGTCGATCCTCGTCGGCGTGCAGCCGCTCGAGCCGCTCGAGGATCGCAGCCTCGGCCGCGGCGTCGACGGCGGTCGTGTCGTCGCCTCCCTTGCCGGCCCCGACGACGGGCTCGCGCTCGTTCCGGCTCGGCATGCCGTCGAGCACCACGCTGCACGTCGCCGACGGCCGCGCGGCAGAGCTCGAGCCAGGGCTCACGCGTCGAGGGGGTGGAAGAGGAGCCCCGAGACGAGCTTCGGATAGAAGTACGTGCTCTTCTGCGGCATCGTCTCGCCGCGCGCCGCGACCTCGAAGACGTCCTCGATCCGGGTCGGGCGCATGAGCACCGCGACGGCCGCCTCGCCCGTCGTCGACCGCGCGCACCGCCTCGCGCCAGTCGGCCGGTGTAGCTCAGGCCTTCCTGGCCGAGCCGGTCGACGAGCTGCACGTCGAGCTCGCCCGCTCCGTCGACCGGCCAGCTCCGTGCTCCCGTCGTAGACGACGACCGCGGCCCGGCCGCGTTCGAGCCGGCCGAGCTCGTCGAGCGCAGACTCGGGATCGTCGCGCTCTCGCCGGCGAGCAGGTCAGGCGGCGGCTCGCGGAAGACGCGGTGGGTCGGGAAGATCGTCGAGGCCGGGATCCTCGAGGCTGACGAGCACGACCATCATGTACCCACTGGCCGGAGTTCCCATCTCCTCGTGCGTAGGCGAGCGCGGTCTCGTAGCGATGGTGGCCGTCGGCGATCAGGAGCCGCCGGTCGGCGAACGCCTCGCCGATGCCGGTGTCCTCGAGGCGCCACAGCCGTGCGCCTTCGACCTCGAGCTCCGGCGACCGGTCGGGGATCGCGAACGGGGCCTGTCCCTCGTACAGGAGGAAGATCGGCTCGAGCTGCGTCTGCGTCGCGCGGAGGAGCCGCAGCCGTCCCTCCTTCGGGCCGCGATGCGTCCGCTCGTGCGGCAGGACGGTGCCGGTCTCGTACGGCTCGATCTCGAGCGACGACGACGAGCCCGTCCGCGTCCGCGCGACGCCGTCCGGCCCGACGTAGTCCTGCGACGAGCGCCCAGAACGACGGGCTCCTCGGTCGCGAGCACGCCGTCCTCGCGCCAGGCGCGCAGGCTGCGGCCCGCTTCCTCCTCCGAGTCGGGCAGCGTCAGATGGACGACGTTGTACGGGCTCCGCGCGAGGTACTGCTCGCGCTCGTGCGGGGCCGATCACGTCGTACGGAGGCGCGACGAGATCGCTCGAGCGGACCGGCCTGGCCGGTGTCGTAGCGAAGCGCCGAAAACGGCTTGACCTCGGCCATTCGCGCCACCGTACCATCCGTTTCCGGACCTAGACTCGGGACGTGTCTGCGATCGCCGAGCCTCGAGCAGGACCGCGTCGTCGAGGGCGTCTACGCGGTCGCGCGAAAGGAGCGGCTGCGCACGCGCGGCGGCGCTCGTACCTCGCGCTCGAGCTCGTCGACCCGAGCGGGCGGATCGAGGCGCGCGTCTGGAGCGACGTCGACCTGCTCGACAGCCGCTTCGACGAGGGCGACGCGGTGCGCGTGCTCGGCCGGGTCGACCGCTTCCGCGACCGGCTGCAGCTCGAGATCCGCTCGCTCGAGCCGGTCGAGGATCTCGATCCGGAGTCGCTCGCACCTGCGCCTGCGCCGCGACGGAGACGAGCTCGAGGGCTTTCTCGAGTTCCTCGCGGGCGAGATCTCGCACGCCGGGCCTGAAGCGCGGCCGTCGGGCGCTTCGTCGGCGACGACGCGCTGCGCGGTCGGCTCCGCGCACTGCCCGCGACCGTCGACGGCCACCACAGCTACGCGGGCGGGCTGCTCGAGCACACGGTCGGCGTCGCGACGATCTGCCGCGAGATCGCGCAGCTCCATCCCAGGCTGCGCGCCGACCTCCTCCTCGCCGCGGCGCTCCTCCACGACGTCGGCCGCACCGCCGAGCTGACGCGCGGGCCCGTCTTCAAGCCGACCGAGGAGGGCCGCCTCCTCGGTCACGTCCATCTGGGGCTGCGCCTGATCGAGGAGCGCGCCGCGCCGCTCGAGGCCGGAGTCCGCGCCGAGCTCCTGCACGCGGTCGGCTCGCACCACGACGCGCGCGCGCGCGCACGGCCGAGGCAGCGGTGCCTCTACCACGCGAACCAGCTCGACGCGGTCGCCGCCACGCGGCCGGTCCCGGAGAGCTAGTCGAGCTCGGCGACGAGGCCGGCGATCCGGTCTCGGATCTGGCGCACGACCTCGATCGGCATCCCGATCGGATCCTGGATGTTCCAGTCGAGGTAGCGCTTGCCGGGCAGCACCGGGCAGGCGTCGCCGCACCCCATCGTCACGACGAGGTCCGCCCACTCGGCGTCTTCGTCCGACAGCTGGTGCGGGACGCGCCCGCTCAGGTCGAACCCGAGCTCGCTCATCGCCTCGACCACCTCGGGATGGAGCTGGGACTCCGCGTGAGAGCCGGCCGACCGCACGTCGAAGCCCGCCCGCTCCGCGAACGCCTGCGCCATCTGGGATCGGCCCGCGTTCCCGATGCAGACGAAGAGGACATTCTCAGCGGGCAACGGTGCCCTCTGCGGTCAGCGAGGACGAGCTCCGGCTGCGGCGCGCCGCCGAGCGCGAAGGCGAGCGCCTCGACCGCCTCGGGAACGAGGCGGTAGAAGAGATAGGTGCCGCGCTTGTAGCGCGACCTCGATCAGGCCGGCCTCGCGCAGGACCTTCAGGTGGTGCGAGATCGTCGGCTGGGAGAGCCCGAGCGAGCTGAACTCGCACACACAGGCCGTGTCCCTGTATCGCCAGACGGTTCACGATCGCGAGCCGCGTCGGGTCGGCGAGGGCCTTGAAGCGCGCCGAGAGGCTCTCGAACTCCTTCGGCTTCAGCGGCGGCGCGCCGGGCGAGCAGCAGGTGATCGTCGCGAGCTTCTTCATTGACAAACATCAATGTAACAGCTAGAGGTTACATCGACAATCATCGATGGAAGGAGGAGCCGTGAAGAGCTGTAACTGCGACTGCGAGTGCGGCCCGGACTGCGACTGCGGCTGCTGCTAAGACGGCTGAACGTTGAAGCGGATGTTGAGGATGTCTCCGTCGGCGACGACGTAGTCCTTCCCCTCCAGCCGCTGTTGGCCGCGGCGGGCGGCCTCGGCGCGACTCCCCGCCTCCACGAGGTCGCGCCACGCAATCACCTCGCAGCGGATGAACCCGCGCGCGATGTCGGTGTGGATCGTCGCCGCCGCATCGAGCGCCGTCCGGCCCTGCGCGAGCGTCCAGGCCCGCGTCTCCTTGTCGCCGCCCGTGAAGAACGTGAGCAGGCCGGCCGTCTCGAAGAGGTTCGCCAGCACCCGCTCGAAGCCCGCGGGGCCGTCGCGGAACTCGGCCGCCTCCTCGGGTGACAGCTCGGCGAGCTCGGCCTCCAGCTTGAGGTCGATGCCGCCGTCGCCGTTGACGATCTCCACGACCGGCTTCGTCGTCAGCGGCTCGAGCGCCGGCGGCAGCTCGCCCTCGTAGCGCGCTCAGCGGCCCGCCGGCTTCGGCGTGCGCGAGGATGCGCTCGAGCTCCTCGACCTCGTCGCGGAGTCGCGCGTCGCCAGACTTCGCCATCGTCCGCACCCGGTCGAGGCGCTTCTCGACGTGGTCGCGGTCCGCGACGACGAGCTCGAGGCCGATCGACTCGAGATCGTGCGCCGGATCCGCGTCCGGCCCGAAGCCGCGCAGCACTGCGAGCAGCGCTTCCGCCTTGCGCAGCTCACCCAGAACCGCCGCGCTCAGGCCCGGCGGGTCGACGAGCGTGATCGTGGCGGGAGTCGTCTTCGCCGAGCCCTCGACCTCGGCGATCGGCTCGAGCCGCTCGTCCGGAATGGGCGCGACGCCGACGTGCTCCTGCCCGTACGCCGTCTGCGAGACGCCCGTCAGCGCCGTGAAGAGCGTCGTCTTCCCGGCCCCGGGCAGGCCGACGATCCCAACGTCGAGCGGCACCGCCCAGACGGTACTACGGGCGGACGAGCTGTCTCTCGAGCGAGGCGAGCGCACGGTGCTGGAGCGACTTCACCGCGCCCTCGGTCTTGCCGAGGATGCCCGCCGATCTCGAGGTTCCGAAGCTGAAGACGAACTTCAGCGTCAGCACCTGGCGCTGTTCGGTCGAGAGCTCGTCGATCAGCTCCGAGCATCCCGGCCTGCGCCGATCGAGTCCAGCGCCTCGCTCCTCGGCTGACGACTCCTCGTCGCCGAGCGGCTCGGGCACCTCGTCCTCCGACCTGCTCCCGGCGCCGCGCCCGGAAGTGATCGATCGCGAGGTTGTGCGCGATCCGGAACAGCCACGCGGAGAACGGAGCCGACTGCCAGCGGAAGCGGCCGATCGACTCGAGCATCCGGAGGAAGGTCTGCGTCGTCAGGTCCTCGGCGTCGTGGCGGTTGCCGACGCTGACGTGCAGGTAGCTGTAGATGCGGTCGAAGTGGAGCAGGTAGCAGCTCTTCGAGCGCGTCGCGATCGCCCGTGCTGCGCCCGCTCGACGAGGCTGTCGCAGGTCGATCGCCGCGCCGTGACCGGTTCGTCCGCGCCATTCCCGTGATACCCATCCTCAAGGGTGGTGCCCGACCGACGCGCGGTCTGTAACCAGGACGTTACCTAGCTGCCGCTGAAGCCGACGCGGCCTTCGCGCGAATAGCGCTTGACGTAGACGATTCGCGCGAGCGGGATCGTGTAGCGCCCGTCCTCGGCTTCGATCTGGGCGGTTCCGCTCGATCGGCCGCTGTCGAGCGACTGCTCGAGCTCGTCCGCGACCGACGTCTGGACGTGCGCGCTCATCACCTGTCCGCCGTCGAAGCCGATCTCGATCCGGATCCGGTCCTGGTCAGCCAACGGTCACCAGCTCTGCGAGAACTCCGTGCACGGACTCAGGATGCACGAAAGCGACCTGCATGCCGAAGAGTCCGCGGACGCGGGACGTCGTCGATCACGTGCACGCCCTGTCCGGCCAGGTCGGCGAGACCCTGCGGCAGGTCGTCGACCTCGTAGGCGACGTGGTGCATCCCGGGGCCGCGCTTGGCGAGGAACTTGCCCACGGGCGTGTCCTCGCCCAGAGGACGCGAGCAGCTCGACGCGGCTCTCGCCCAGCCGGACCGCCACGGCCTCGACGCCCTGCGACTCGAGCGTGTCGCGACCCTCGACCTCGGCGCCGAAGAGCCGCTGGTACGTGTCGACCGCCTCGTCGAGGTCCTCGACGGCGACGCCCAGATGGTGGATCCCCTTCGCCCGCACGCGAGGAGGATGCTATCCGCTGGCGGGGCTTCTCCCGTCGGGCGCATCCTCGACGCGCGCGGAGCGGAACGACCCGGCCGACGGTCTCGCTCGCGCTCGACTCGGGCTCGACGTCGGACAGGAGCGCCATCATCTCGGCGCGGACGAGCGTCTCCTTCTCGAGGAGCGCCTCGCGCGAGCCGGTCGAGCGCCGCTCGATGCTTCGTGATCAGTCGCACGGCCTCGTCGTAGGCGTCGTCGGTCAGACGTGCCTGCTCCTGGTCGCGCACGCGCTTCGTCTCCTCGGAGAGCGCGTAGTTGTCGGCGCGCATCGTCCGCGAGACGACGCCTTCGGACATGCCGTACTCGAAGACCATCGAGCGCGCGAGCTCGGTCACCTTCTCGAGGTCGTTCGCGGCGCCGTTCGTGACGCGCCCGAACACGACCTGCTCCGCGGCGCGGCCGGCGAGCGCGATCTTCATCCAGTCGATGAACTCCTCGCGCGTGTGCAGATAGCGGTCCTCCTCCGGGAGGTTGAGCGTGTAGCCGAGCGCGCTGTCCGCGCGGCGACGATCGTCGCCTTCTGCACGGGAAGCTCTGCGCCCATCAGGTGCGACATGAGCGCGTGGCCGCCCTCGTGGTAGGCGAGGATCCGCTTCTCCTTCTCGGTCATCGACGCGGCGCTGCTGGAGGCCGGCGATGACGCGCTCCATCGCGTTCTCGAAGTCGACGTGGTGGATGCGCTGCTGGCTCTCGCGGCCCGCGAAGATCGCCGCCTCGTTCGCGATGTTGGCGAGGTCGGCGCCGGTCAGGCCCGCGGTCTGGCGCGCGACCGCGGTGAGGTCGACGTCCGAGTCGAGCGGCTTCCCGCGCGTGTGCACCTGCAGGATCGCCTCACGACCTGCGAGATCGGGCGGCGAGACGAGGATCTGCCGGTCGAAACGCCCGGGACGGAGAAGAGCCGGGTCGAGATCCTGGAGCCGGTTCGAAGCGGCCATCACGATCACCTGGTCGCGGTTGTCGAAGCCGTCGAGCTCGACGAGCAGCTGGTTCAGTGTCTGATCCTGCTCGCGGTTGAAGCCGTGACCACTGCGGGCGGCGCCGACCGCGTCGAGCTCGTCGATGAACACGATCGCGGGCGCATCCTTGCGCGCCTGCTCGAAGAGCTTGCGGATGCGGGCTGCGCCGAGCCCGGCGAACATCTCGACGAAGGCCGAGGCGCTCTGCGAGTAGAAGCTCGCGCCGGACTCGCGGGCGACCGCCTTGGCGAGGAGCGTCTTCCCGGTGCCCGGGCGGCCCGTGGAGCAGGATCCCCTTCGGCACGCGCGCGCCGAGCTTCGCGAAGCGCTTCGAGTCGCGCAGAAAGTCGACGATCTCCTCCATCTCGTCGCGCGCCTCCTCGAGCCCGGCGACCTCGTCCCACGAGACCGACGACTGGAGGTCGGGTTGACCGACTTCGTCTTGACGCGCGGCATCACCTGCACCGTGCGCCACAGCAGGTAGATGATCATCCCGACCATCACGACCGGCAGCCAGACCAGCGCAACAGCACCGATCGCGCTCAAGAAGATGACCGATGTCCGGCATGCCGGTTGCTCATCGGCATCGAAGCGGAGGACCCGAAGCGCGGGACTAGACTCGGTCCGATGCGCGAGCTGCCCGTGCCCGACTTCCACCGGCCGGAGCAGGTCGGCGAGAGGTGTGGCGCGTGCCGTACGAGCAGCGCGCCCGGGAGCGCTCGGCTCTGGGCCCAGGAGCACGGGATCCGGCCCGCGTGCGAGCGACGAGCTCCGGATCTGCCTGCTCGCCGTCGACGTTCAGAACACGTTCTGCATCCCGGGCTTCGAGCTCTTCGTCGGCGGCCGGTCGGGAACGGGCGCGGTCGACGACAACCGGCGGCTCTGCGAGTTCGTCTACCGCAACCTCGGCGTGATCACGCAGATCGTCCCCAGCCTCGACACGCACCGCGCGCTGCAGATCTTCCACGCGGTCTGGCTCGTCGACGCCGGACGGGAACCATCCGGAGCCGTACACGCTCGTCTCGGCGGAGGACGTCGAGTCGGGCCGCTGGCGCGTCAACCCGGCGGTGTGCGCGAGCCTCGGATCGACCGCGACTACGCGGAGCGGCAGCTCGCCACTACACGCGCGCTCTGGCCGAGGGCGGCAAGTACCAGCTGACGATCTGGCCCTACCACGCGCTGCTGGGCGGGATCGGGCACGCGCTCGTCTCGGCGGTCGAGGAGGCGTTCTTCTTCCACGGCGCGGCTGCGCGAGACGCAGCCGTCCTTCCAGGTCAAGGGCGAGGAGACGCTGACCGAGCACTACTCGATCCTCGGCCCGGAGGTGACCAGTCGGCCCGGACGGCGAGGAGCTCGGCCGGCGGAACGAGCGGCTGATCGAGGAGCTGCTCGGCTACGACGCGGTCGTCGTCGCGGGCCAGGCGAAGAGCCACTGCGTCGCCTGGACGATCGACGACCTGCTCGAGGGCGACGACGAGGTGCGGCGGCTCGCCGAGCGCGTCTACCTGCTCGAGGACTGCACCTCGCCGGTCGTCGTCCCGGGGCCGTCGACTACACGGACGAGGCGGACGCCGCGTTCGAGCGCTTCGCCGCGGCCGGGATGCACGTCGTCCGCTCGACCACGCCGCTCGCCGAGTGGCCCGGTCATCGCAGACGAGCAGTCCGCGGCCAACGCACTTAGTAACAGCAGTGTTACTAAGTCGGTCGAGGTGGCTAGGCGACGAGCTCGAGGCGCGGATTGGCGCGGAACGTCCGCCCGACCTTCGCCGGATGGGCGGCCGTCGGTCATCACGACGTCGGCCGGTGAAGTCGTTCTGCGCCGCGGATCAGCGACGAGCCGACGCCGTACGCGTCGACCGGCACGCCCGCCTGCTCGAACGTCCGCGATCTTCTCGACCGTGAATCCGCCCGAAGCGACGATCTTCACGTGCTCGAAGCCGTCCGCGTCGAGCGCGTCGCGCACCTTGCGCACGAGCCGCTCGTTGACCCCGGTCGGGTCGGAAGTCGCCCATCTCGTTCCAGAGCGACCGGTCGACGAGCGTTCTCCGACGTGTCGAGCCGCACGCCCCAGAGCCGCGGCCCGAGCGCGCGCGCGACCTCGAGCGCCGTCTCGACCGAGTCGTTCTCGAAGTCGACGAGCACGGTGACGTTGAAGTCCGTCCGGCGCCCAGTCCGCGAACTTCGTCGCCGCGAGCACCGTGTTGCCGCCGTACGCGGCGATCAGCGCAGTGCGGAACGGTGCCGACGCCGCTGCCGCCCCACCAGGACGCCTGCGCGTCCGTGGTCACGCCGATCGGCGCGCCGACGATCTGGCCCGCGACGTAGCGCCGCGTAGCCGTCGCCGGTCTGGACGCGGTGATGGTCGTGGCGCGCGGGCATGAAGATGATCGGCTTGCCGCTCGCGGCCTCGAGCACGCGGCACGACGTTCGTCGTGATCAGCGTCCGCCGCGCGAGCACGCCGAGGTACGACGGTCTCGAGATGCGCGAAGAGCGTGTAGTCGCCCTCGATCGTCATCACCGTCTCGAACGGCTCGATCCGGTCGCCGTCGTAGAGCGCGTGGACGGTCAGCTGCTCCCAGTCGTGCGAGCAGAGCTTGAGGATCGCGATCGCCTCGTCCATTCCGCCGAGGTACGAGCTCGTTCTTCTGGAAGACCTGCATCACGACGCGCGGATGTCGGCCGTCCGCGAGCAGCGCGCGCGCGCGTGGTTGAAGTAGGCGTCGGTGTAGTAGCCGGCCCGCATCTTCTCGACCGGCAGGTCGAAGACCTCGGGTCGGAGGCGCTGCCTGCTCTAGTTTCGCGTCGCCATGCCTCGAGCTCGAGGCACGCGGCGAGCGCCGCCTCGGCGACCTCGAGCTGCTCCGGCGTCGGCTCGGCGGTCGCGAGGCGGTGCTGGAGCTCGTGGCCGGGCTTCGCGAGCGCCTGCGAGAGCGGATGCTCCGGGTTCCGCACCATCCACGAGAAGATCTCCGTCGACGACCGCGACGCGCGCCGACGACGCGCAGGCCACGCGCGGCGAGCGCGAACTGGCGCGGCGCCCGCGAGCGCGAGCACGTTGCCGATCATGAGCGAGCCGAGGAGCGGGCCGACGAGATGCGAGCCGCAGCGCTCGTGCTCCTTCGTCGCGGCCTCGCCGTGCTCGTAGGTGCCGATCGCGATGTGCTCGGCGCCGTGGTAGGCGGCCAGCTCGGAGCTGCGCAGCGCGACGGCAGCCGGGCGAGCGAGCGCGATCGCGGCGACGATCTCTCGCGCGGCCGGGGACAGGCGCTCGAGCCGCGGGCGATCTGGGCGACCGCCGCGCCGGCGATCATCGCCGTCAGCACGCGCGGGCCGCTCGAACGGGAGCTTCGCGCGCGGGGAGCCGGCGTCGGCGCGTCGGGAGCAGCGCGATCGCCTCCGCCAGCCGAGCGGGCCCGCGCAAGAGCGGGTTCGTGACCTCGGACGCGCGGAAGCGCTTGCGCTCGGCCGCGACCTCGAGCCGCCCGTCGGGCAGGCGGATCGCGCACGCCCACGAGGTCGGGGCCGTGCACGAGCACGCCGTTCGTGAGCGCCATCCCGCCTGAGGCGGATCGGTTCGTCGGCCATGTCTCGAGCGTAGCGGCTAGTTCATCGCCCGGGCTGCATGCCGCAGGAACGTCGACGCCCAGCTCCAGGTCGTCCACGCGCGCGCGCTCGTTCGGCCGAGTGGATCGAGCCGCGCGGCGCAGCTGCGGATCCATCGTAGCGCAGCGGGAAGAACCCGTACGCGACCGTCCCGAACGCGTCGCGCATCCAGTGGCTGTCCGTGAAGCCGGCTGAGGCAGATCGGCGCGAGCCCGGCTCCGGCTCGATCTCGGCGACGCAGACCTGCGATCGCATCCCAGAGCGGCCTTCCATCGGCGACCGCGTGCCGCCCTGGCCCTCGAGCCACTCGAGCTCGTAGTCGCCCTCGCCGAGAACGCCGCGGACGACCTGCTCCGCCTCGCGTCCTGCGTCTGGCCGGGCAGCAGCCGGCAGTCGACGGTCACCTCGCAGAGCGCAGGGATCACGTTCCGCTTCTGCGAGGCGGTCGCCATCGTCGGCGAGACGGTCATCCCGAGGAGCGGCTCGACGAGCTCGACGGCGATCGGATCGACCAGACGCGCGCGCCTCGAGCACCTGGTTCGCATCCTCCGGCGGCGCACCGACGCAGCGCCTCGAAGAGCGCGGACACCTCGGGCTCGAGCCGCGGCTCCGGCTTGAACTCTGCCGAGGCGCTCGATCAGCTTCGCCGCCTTGACGAGCGCGTTGTCCGCGATCGACGGCATCGACGCGTGACCGCTCCGCCCGCGCACGCGGAGCGATGAACGGCGAGCTCATCTTCTCGGCCGTCGACGCGAGGTAGAACGGCCTCCCGGCGAGCTCGATCCGGTCGCCCGCGCCCTCGTTGATCGAGTACTCGGCGCGAACGGCGTCCGGATGCTCCCGGCAGAGCCACGCGAGCCCGAAGTCGACGCCGACCTCCTCGTCGGCGGCCGCGATGAAGATCACGTCGCCCGCCGGCTGGAAGCCCTCGCGCGCGAGCGACGCCATCGCGACCGCGGTCGCGGCCACCTGGCCCTTCATGTCCGAGCGCGCCCGCGTCCCCAGATCTCGCCGTCGCGGAGCTCGCCCGACCACGGGTCGAGCTCCCACTCGGCGGGATCGCGCGAGCACCGTGTCGGTGTGCGAGAGGAGCGCGAGCCGTCGGGCCGTCGCCGCTGCCCGGGATCGCGGGCGACGAGGTTCGCGCGCTCCGGGACTCTCGCGTAGCAGCTCGCAGGCGACGCCGTTCGCCTCGAGGTAGCCGCGCAGGTGCTCGGCCGCGCGGGTCTCGTTCCCGGGCGGGTTGACGCGTGTCGAGGCGGATCAGCTCCGAGAGGAGCGTCGCCACCTCGTCGCGGAGCGAGACGGTCGCGCTCAGCGGCGCGTCCCGTGCACGAGCATCCACTCGCGCGTCGTGCTCGATCTCGCCGTTCGTCACGCCAGCTCGGTCTCGCGAAGTCGACCCAGGTCGCGATGAAGCTCCTCGCTGCCGTTCGTCGTCGAGCGACTCCGGCGAGCGTTCGCGTGCGGCCCGTAGCTCGATCGCGAACAGCTGCCAGTACGCCTCGCCGCTCGGAAGGCGAAGCGGCGAGATGTCCCGCTGCGAGGTCGAGGTCGAAGGCATCCCCGAGCAGCTCGTTCACGTGCTGCTCGTCGCCCCAGTCGAACGGGACTACCGGCGCCTCCGGCGGCGGAGCCGGTTGGAACGGCCTCATGATGCCGAAGATCGCTGGCGAGGCCGCTCCTCGACGGGAGTCCAGTTCGCGAGCCCGATCCGACCGCCCGGCGCGTCGACCCACGGGCCAGCTCGCGTGCGCTGGCCGCGTGGTCGGGCGCGAACATCACGCCGACACGTCGAGGAGACGACGTCGAAGGACGCCGTCCTCGAACTCGAGGTTCTCGCAGTCGCCGACGCGGTAGTCGATGTCGAGGCCGCTGCGCGCTCGCACGCTCCTTCGCGGTCTCGATCAGCGCGGGCGCGAGATCGACGCCGGTCACGTCAGCGCCTGCCTTCTGCCGCCAGCTCGGCGACCGCGCCGGTGCCGCACGCGAGGTCGAGCCGAGTGACGCCTTCCGCCGGGCGCGAGCCGCGATCCACGATGCGCTCGTGAATGTCGGTGATCGTCTCCGTGCACGTTCTGGTAGGGCCCGTGCCCCACATCACGCTCTGCTTCGACTTCAGCTCTTCGAACGCCATCAGTTGCCCTCCCAGGCCGCTTCGCGGAGCAGCATACTTCGCGGCCGTGGGCGATCTGTTCTCAGATGCGGCCAACGAACGGCTGCCGGAGACCGCACCGCTCGCCCTTCGGATGCGCCCGCAGCGGCTCGACGATTTCGTCGGCCAGGAGCAGATCCTCGGCGAGCAGTCGGCGCTGCGGCTCGCGATCGCCGAGGACCGCGTCGGCTCGTCGATCCTCTACGGGCCGCCCGGGAGCGGGAAGACGACGCTCGCGCGCGTCGATCGCGAACACGACCGGCGCCGTACTTCGAGGAGCTCTCCGGCCGTGTCGGCGACGGTCGCGCAGACGTGCGCGAGGTGCTCGCGCGCGCGCGCGAGCGGCTCGGCGCGCACGGCGCAGCGGACGATCCTCTTCCTCGACGAGATCCACCGCTTCAACAAGGCGCAGCAGGACGCGCTCCTGCCGGCGGTCGAGGAGGGCTCGTCGACGCTGATCGGCGCGACGACCGAGAACCCGTACTTCGAGGTCAACTCGCGCGCTGCTCTCGCGGTCGCAGATCTACGAGCTCGAGCCGCTCGTCGACGCGGAGCTGGCGTCGATCGTGCGCCGCGGCGCCGACGAGCTCGGGGCGGAGCGTCTCCGACGAGATCGTCGAGCTGATCGCGCGCCGGGCGGGCGGCGACGCGCGCGACGCGCTCAACATCCTCGAGCTCGCGTCCGCAGACGGCGCGGCGCCGAGGACGCGCGCTCGGACGAGGCCACGTCGAGGATGCGGCGCGCAAGCGGCCGCTCGTCTACGACAAGAGCGGCGACGCGCACTACGACTTCACCTCGGCGTTCATCAAGTCGATGCGCGGCTCCGACCCGGACGCGGCCGTCTACTACCTCGCCGCGATGCTCGAGGGCGGCGAGGACGCCGCGCTTCATCGCGCGGCGGATGATCGTGCTCGCCTCCGAGGACATCGGCATCGCCGACCCGCAGCGCGCTCGCTCGTCGCCGTCGCCGCGGCGCAGGCGGTCGAGCACGTCGGCCTGCCGGAGGCGCGCGCTCAACCTGGCCGCAGGCGGCGATCTACCTCGCGCGCGCGCCGAAGTCGAACGCGGTCATCGCGGCGCTCGGCGAGGCGGCGAAGGACGTCGCGCGAGCATGGCAACGTGCGTCCGCCGGAGGCGCTGCGCGACAGCGCACTACTACGGTGCGACAAGCTCGGGCGCGGGCAAGGGCTACATCTATCCGCACTCGGATCCGCGCGGCTTCGAGGTCGACTACCTCCCGGAGCCGCTGAAGGGCAGGAAGTACTATCGACCGTCGGGTTCCGGCGAGGAGAAGGGGGACGAGCATGGCGAGTGAGAAAACGGCTACGATGCGACCTGGTTCGGCGACCTCACGGGCGGCTCCGGGCGAGTCTCGACCGGGAGCGAGGTGCTCTCCGAGGAGAGCGTGAGCTGGTCGGCCCAGCGCCGAGGGCGACGAGGGCGTGAGCCCGAGGAGCTGATCGCCGCCGCGCACGCGACCTGCGTCTCGATGGCGCTCTCTCACGCTGCTGCCGAGGGCGTCCACGCGCCGACCGCGGCTCGAATCCGAGCGCGACCGCGACCTTCGACAAGACCGACGCGGGCTTCCGGATGACGAAGATCCAGCTCCAGATCGAGGGCGAGGTCGACGGGCTCGACGAAGGCGGCGTTCCGCGAAGCGGCCGAGGGTGCGAAGGACAACTGCCCGGTCTCGAAGGCTCTCGAGGGCAACGTCGAGATCTCGGTCGACGCGAAGCTTTCTAGTCGCGAGCCCTTCTCGATCCGGTTAGCCGCGAACTCGCCGAAGTCGCCGCCCATCGACCGATAGCCCGCCGCCGCACGCGGCGACGCTCGTACTCGGTCCGGCGGAACTCGAAGTCGCCGTCCCAGGGTCGCCCATCGCGGCGCGCACGTCGCCGTCGAGCGGCATCCCGGCGCTGCCCGGATTGACGAGGTCGGTTCCGTTCGGCCCCGGCCGGCGGAACTGCTGGTGGCTGTGACCGAAGACGACGGTCCGGTCGTGTACGCCCGGCGAGCATGCGCTCGTCGTCGTCGGAAGGCTGCGGCGGGAAGCTCTCGACGTCCGAGAGCGGCGAGCCGTGGACGTACAGCACGCCGTCGAGCTCGGCCTGCGTCGGCAGCGCGTACAGCCAGTCGACGAGCGCCTCGTCGTAGGAGCCCCGGAAGGCGTCGTAGGTCGTCCATCACCTCCGGACGGTCGAGCGGCGGTCTCGCGAAGCCAGCGCCTCGCCGTTCCCGCGGATCCACGTCGCGTTCGGCAGCGCCTTCAACCGCTCGAGCGTCTCGTCGGGCCACGGGCTGGGCGTCCCGTAGTCGCCTCCGAGCAGCCAGCGGTCGACCTCGAGCGCGTCCTGCCTCGCCAGGATCCGCTCGAGCGCGGGCAGGTTCACGTGATGTCGTACAGAACACCCGAGCATGGGGAGATAGGCTCGCAGGTGTGAAGGCGATCTGCCTCGTCAAGCAGGTGCCCGCGCTCGGGTCGATCGAGTTCGACGAGGAGACGCACTCGCTGAAGCGCGAAGGCGTGCCGCTCGAGCTGAACGCCTTCGACCGGTTTGCGGTGCAGCACGGCGCGCCTGCTCGCGGACGAGGTCGTGGTGATGACCATGGGCCGCCGCAGGCCGAGGAGGCGCTGCGCGGAGGCGCTCGCGCTCGGAGCCGAGCGTGCGATCCATCTCCTGGATCGCGTGTTCGCGCTGGTCGCGACACGCTCGGGACCTCGCGCACGCTCGCGATGGCGATCGAGAAGGGAAGGCGCCGATCTCGTGCTGTGCGGCGCGCAAGGCGCTCGATTCGGAGACCTGGCAGAGTGCCGTCCGCAGGGCCGCGTTCCTCGGCTGGCCGCACGTCACGAACGTGGCGGCGCTCGAACGCTCGGGCGACGTCGACTCGCGGCTCGACTCGCAGACCGACTTCGGCGAGGACGGTGTACGAGGCGGATCTCCGGTCGTCGTCTCCGTCGGCCTGCCGCCCGCAGGAGGCGACGCGGCACCGAGACGAGGCGACGGATCACCGGTCTGGCAGGCGATCGATCTCGTCGACGACCTCCGGTCTTCGAGTACGACAAGCGCTTCGGCCAGACCGGTATCGCTCGACACGCGTGCTGGCAGTCCGCGACTACGCGGCCCGAGCGTGCCGGGTTCCGGGTCGCGGGAGCCGCAGACGAGTGGCGGCCGCGAAAGTGCGCGGAGCTGCTCGCGGAGCGCGCTCCCGAGGCAGCCGAGCTGGGAGAAGCCGGCGCACATCGCCGAAGAGCCGGAGCGCGCTGACGACTGCTGGAGCGTCTGGCGAGCTCGTCGACGGCCGGCACCGGCGGGTCTCGCTCGAGCTGATCGCGGCGCAGCCGCGACGCTGGCGGGGAAGCTCGGCGGCCGGGCGGTCGCACTTGCTCGATCGGCCACGACCTCGACGGCGCCGCGCGCAGGAGGCGGCGCGATATGGAGCCGAGGTCGTGTGTACCTCGTCGACGATCCGCCGCCCTCGCCGAGTACCACCCGGAGCTGCTGGACGGAGGTCCTCCGCCGGTGTCCTCGTCGAGCACTTGCCGCGCGCCGTGCTCTGTCCCCGCGACCGGCCGCGGCCGCGACTACGGCCCACGCGCGGCGGGCGACCTGGAGCTTCGGAATGACCGCAGACTGCGTCGGCGTCGACATCGCCAAGGCGGGGCGCCTGCTGCAGCAGAAGCCGGCGTACGGCGGCAACATCGTGTCGGTCATCCTCGGGCGCGACGACTCCGCAGCTGGCGACGGTGCTCCCGCGCATGTACGAGCCGCTCGAGCCGCAGGACTTCAATGCGGAGGTCCATCGCCTCGACCTCGGCTCGCTGCCGGAGCCGAAGGTGAAGCTCGTCGAGCGCGCAACGGACTGCGAGCTCGTACGACCTGGACGAGAACGACGTCGTCGTCGGGTCGGGCCCGGCCACGTCGATCCCGACGTGCTCGCCGCGATCAGAGGCCATGGACGCCGCCGTCGCCGGAACGCGCGAAGCATGCGAGGCGCGGGCTCGTCGCCACGAACGCGTCAGGTCGGCCTCGCTCGGACGGCCCGTCGCCGCCGCGGCTCTACGTCGGAGTCGGGGTCGGCGACGACCTCGAGCACTGGGGCGGCGTGGTCAAGGCCCGCGTCATCGTCAGCGATCGGCGACGAGACTCCGGGCGATGCGGACGTGTCCGTCTCTGGCGACCCGCGCGAAGATTCTCCCGACCCTGCTTGACTCGGTCATGCCTCGCGGCCTGAAGATGCGTGCCCTTGAACACTGTGGCCACGGAGGGCGGGGTCCGCGTCTTGCTCGCTGACGACGACGAGGATTTCCTCGTGTCTCTGCGCGAGCTGATCGAAGCGCAGCGTGAGCTGATCAGTGGTCGCGACGGCGACGAACGGTCTGTCCGCGATCGAGCTCGTCGACGAGCTCGCGCCCGATGCGGTCGTGCTCGATCTGCACATGCCCCTCCTGGACGGCGGTGACGACGATGGCCCGCCTGCGCCGAGACCATCCGCACCTGTGCCTGATCGCGCTCACCGGGGACGAGCGCGCCGGCGCTCCATTCGGCGGCGAAGGAGTCCGGCGCGGACGACGTCCTGCGTCGAAGAGCGCAGTTCGTCGACGGCCTCCTGGGCCGGCTGACCGCAGCGAAAGTCCCGGCTGGGTCTAATCGGACGCGCTACACTGCGGCCCGCGCGGCGAGGTAGCTCAGTCGGTAGAGCACACGGCTGAAAACCGTGGTGTCGCCGGTTCGATCCGCCCTCGCCGCGCCCGCTTGCGCGGCCGTCACATTTTTCGCGCTGTGCAGCGCACAAAAGGACGTCGGGGCCGGTGTCTCCGTGCCGCCGACGTCCTGGTGACTTGAAGCCTACGCCGCTGCGCTCTTTCCGCTGCCGGTCAGCGCTGTCCCGTTGCCGACCGCGAAGTCCGCAAATTCCGCGAAACCTTGCTCGCTCGAGCCGCGCGCGCAGCACCTCCGGCGGCACGTAGATCGGCGTCTCCGGCCCGGCGAGAACGAGAACACCACCGACCCGCCGGAGCCGTGACCCGCCCGAGCTCCTCGAAGAACGGGATCATGTTCGCGAGCGAGACGAGGTCGAACGAGCCGTCCGGATACGGAGCCGCTCCGCGTCCGCGCCGCTCGAAGCGCACGCGATCGGCGAGCTCGGGCGGCGTGAGCTTCCTGGCCTCGGCGAGCATGTCCTCGGCCAGGTCGACGCCGACCACCTCGGCCTCCGGGTAACGCTGCGCGAGCAGGAACGCCGCGCGGCCCGTGCCCGGTGCCGAGATCGAGCGCACGCTTCGGGCTCGCGTCGAGCGCGTCGAGAGCCGCCTCGAGCGAGGCGAACGCCTCGGGCGACACGCCGTTCGTCCCAGCGCGGCGCGATCCGGTTGAACTGCGCGCGCGTCAGCCAACGGAAGAGCGGCCAGAGCCGCGGCCGGCGCACGACCTGGTTCGTCGTGAACCGGGCGAACTTACGTCCGAGCCGCTCCAGCATCAGTCCGCCACCCGAATCCGTACTCGACGCCCGGCTGCGCGGAGAAGAACGTGCGCCGCCGCGCTGCCGCCGCTGATCGCGATCGCGATGTTCTCGTAGGCGTCCTCGTAGACGATGATCTCGCCGTCGCGGCGCATCCGCGAACGTCCGCGCGGTCGACCGCGTAGTAGCGCTCCGACGCGATCTCGAGCTCGACGCGGGTGCCCGGCTCGGGCGCGAGCTCGCTCGAGATCCTCGCGCGTCAGGTTCAGCTGCATGTTCCCGAAGCGGTCGACGTAGAGGCACGGTGGCGCGGATCCGCGCGGTGCGTCACGTCCGGCTCGGGCAGCTCGAGCCGGACGAGCGACGCGGGCTCGATCGTCGGGCCGAGGTCTTCGAGCGCGACCCCGCTCGACGAGATGCGCCGCCGCCGGCGCGAAGACGTCGCGCCCGTGGAACGTCGCCGAGACGTGGTCGAGCATGGTAGCGCCGGCGTTCGTGATCTCGTGCGCCGCCTCGATCCCGCCCAGCTTCTCGGCCGCCGGCACGAGCAGGCCGTTGTCGGGCCCGACGAAGACCGGCCGTCGCCGTCGCGCAGCGCGAGCGCGCCGGCGCCCGCCGCCGACGCCCGGGTCGACGACCGCGAGGTGCACGCCCGTCGGCATGTACGGGAGCGTGTTCGCGAGCACGAGCGCGCCCTGCAGCACGCCGTGCGGCTGGATCCCGTGCGTGATGTCGATGATCTCGACGTCGGGCGCGATCACGCTTGATCACGCCGTGGCAGGTGCCGACGAAGTCGTCCTGCGAGGCCGAAGTCGGTCAGGAAGGTGATCAGCACGTCAGCGCGAGCTACACGAACCGACGGCCGCGACGAGCGCCGTCGAGATCGTGGCGTCTCGGCCTCGGCCGACGACCGCGAGGCCCACCGACGCGCGGCGACGCGGGTCGTCTCGGGCCCGATCGAGACGACCGGGATGCCGAGCCGCCGAGCGCGGCGAACGACCGCGCGGCCGAGCCCGAGGCGAGCACGACGAGATCGCCCGTCGGCGGCTCGTCGGCCGCAGAGCCTGCGTCGTGTAGAGCGGGACGAAGTCGGCGCCGAGCTCGTCGATCGGCCGCGCGGCGCGAGCCTTCGGCGGCCGGCGAACAGGCACGCGGCCCGCGGGGCGCGGGAACTCGGCGAGCAGAGCCCGTCCTGCGACGAGACGCGCGGGACGAACGTCGGCTCGATCCCGAGCTCGCGCAGCGTCTCGGCCGTGCCCGGACCGACCGCGGCGACCTGCGGCAGACTGCCCGCGCGCGCCGGCGAGCTCGTCGGCGCCGTTCGGGCTCGTCACGATCAGCCAGTCGTAGCCCGCGACGTCGACCGGACTCGTCCGGTCGCGCTCGATCTCGATCAGCGGGCACTCGACGACCTCGTAGCCCGAGCTGCCTCGAGCCGCTCGACGAGCGGCCCGCCTGCGCCGCGCGGGCGCGTGACGACGACCTTCACGCGCCGCGAGCGCGCGCGCAGCTCCGCCGCGAGCGCGCCGGGATCGTCGCCGGTCGCGGCGCTCGAGCCAGCGAGCCGTCCTCGGTCGGCGATCGAGCGCCGTCAGCGTCTCGCCGTCGTGGTGCGCCGCGACCGGGGCGAGGCAGCCGCCGCCGATCGCCGCCGACGCAGGCGCGCTCGGCCTCGACCGCCGCGCGCGTCTCGGCGTCGTCGGCCGCCGCGACGAGCTGCCTCCTCGCCCGCGCGCACCTGGAGCGCGAGCGCGCCCTGCCCGCCTCCGGGAGCATCTCGTCCGGGTCGAAGCGGTGGCCGATCTCGTCCGCGAGCCCGAGCCGGTCGAGCCCGCACGCCGCGAGCACGACCGCGTCGAGCCCGCGCTCGCCGCGCTTGCGCAGCCGCGTGTCGATGTTGCCGCGCAGCGGCTCGATCGAGAGCGTCGGCTCGAGCGCGAGCAGCTGCGCGCGCCGCCGGACCGACGCGGTCCCGATCCGCATCCCGGGCCGGATCCCGTCGGCGCCGCACGAGCGCGTCGCGCGGGTCCTCGCGCGGCGAGGTACGCGCCGACGGCGAGGCCGTCCGTGTCCGTCGAGGTCATGTCCTTCGCCGAGTGGACGGCGACGTCGATCGCGCCCGTCGAGCAGCGCCTCCTCGAGCTCCTTGACGAAGACGCCGCGCTCGCCGATCTCGCCGAACGGGCTTCGTGCGGTCGCGGTCGCCGGCGGTCGTGATCGGAACGAGCGCGATCTCGATCCCGGCCGCGCGGATCGCGCTCGCCGCGAGCTCGGCCTGCGTCAGCGCGAGCCGGCTACCGCGGCGATCCGACGCGACGATGCACAGCGTTCTCGTCGTCAGGCAGGTCGAACAGGTGCCGCACCGCCTCGACGTAGCGCCGCGCCGTCGGCGGCGGCGCGGCCTGCTTCAGCCGCACGGTCGGCACGTGCAGGAGCTTGTTCACGATCTGCGTCGTCACCGACTCGACCGTGCGCCGCTCGCTCTCGGAGAGGCCCTCGAGCCGGCTCTCGCGCCTCGGCCAGCTCGCCGGCGCGGATGCTCCTCGGCCCGCTCGCGCAGCGACGCGATCGCCGGCACGACGTCGGAGGCGCGCCTGCCACTCGCGGAAGCGCTCCGCCTCGTCGCTCGACGATCGCCTCGGCGCGCGCCGCCTCGCGCCAGCGGCCGCTGAGGCTCTCGCGACGACCGCCTGCAGGTCGTCGATGTCGTACAGGTAGCAGCCGTCGAGCTCGTGCGACCGCCGGGTCGACGTCGCGCGGCACGGCGAGGTCGATCACGAAGCAGCGGGCGCCCCTTCCGGGCCGGGACACTGGCTCCCGCGGACCTGCTCGGCTCAGACGAGCTCGTCGAGGACGACGACGACATCCGCCGTCGAGCGAGCTCCGATCCACGTCCGGTCGAACGGAACCGCGTCGGGCCGGAACGCCTCGGCCAGCGCTGGCCGCGTTCGCCTGCCGTCCTGCTCGTCGACGGCGCGCGATCGTCGCACCGCGCGCAGCGAGGCTCCGGGCGGCGAGCTCGCTCACCTCGGCCGGCGCCGACGAGCAGCACGCGGCAGCCCGTCAGGTCGCCGAACACCTGCTGCGGCGAGCGCCGCAGCCGCGGACGAGACCGACGCGGGGCTCTCGCCGATCGCCGTCTCGCGTCCGCACCTTCTTGCCCACGCGGAGCGCCTGGCGGAACAGCCGGTCGAGCACCGGGCCGTGCGCGCGCCGCCTCGTACGCGTCGCGCACCTGGCCGAGGATCTCGCCCTCGCCGGGCACGAGCGAGTCGAGGCCCGGCCGCGACCCGGAAGAGGTGCAGCGCAGCGGCCTCGTCGGTCAGGCGGTAGACGCTCGAGCCTCGCCGCCGAGCAATGCCCTGCGACGCGCGCGCTCCTCGGCCGCCTCGGGCTCCGGGCCGACGAGGTACAGCTCGGTGCGGTTGCAGGTCGAGAGCGCACGGCCTCGCCCTCCGCGGCCAGCTCCGCGCGAGCTCGCGCGGCTCCCGCGAGATCGAGCGTCGACGCGCTCGCGCACCTCGACGGGCGACAGGCGGTGCGACGTGCCGACGAGGACGAGGCTCATGCGAAGTGCCCCATGTGCAGGCGCGAGCTGCAGCGGCGACGACCAGCGCGAAGCCGGCGAGCGTCGTGTACGCGGCCGTCAGCCGTGCCAGCCCGCTCGAAGCGCAGCGACGAGAAACGCGCCGTAGACGGCCCACGTCAGCGACGCGTGAGCACGATCAGCGCGTCGAGGCTGCCGTCGCTGGCGCAGGCGCGCCGAACCCGACGGCGATCCCGAGCGTGAGCACCGGCAGCGAGTACGGCGACCGTGCGCGCCGAACAGCGTCTCGAGGGTGACGAGCGAGGGCGCGCGGAACCGCAGCATCGTGGAGCTCGCGCCGCTTCAGCTGCCGCTCCTGCCAGAGGTAGAGCGCGGCGAGCGCGGCGGCGAGCGTGAAGCCCGCGAAGCCGGCGAGCACGAGCCCGACGTGAGCGACGAGGAACAGCGTCGAGTAGCCGCTGCGCCGACCCGCCCCGTCCCGCCGCCGGCGCACGACGATCGCAGCAGCAGCGGCGGCCAGCGGCATCACCGACGAGCCCGAGCAGCCGGTAGCGCGGCCTGCAGCCCCAGATCGAGGTACGCACCGACGACGAGCCAGACGAAGAGGTTGAGCGAGCCCGCCCAGGTGTCCCACGGGAAGCCGTCCGCGCGCGCAGCCTGCGCGACGAGCAGCGCAGTCTGCACGAGCCAGCCGATCGCGCACGCCCCAGGTCGCCAGGCGCCCATCGAGCCGGGCCGCCGCGCGTCGCCCGCGTACGCGATCGCAGCCTCGCCGTACGCGAGCAAGGCCGGCCAGAAGAGCAGCTCAGCCACCGAGCTTCTCCCGCGCAGCCCGTGTCAGACTCGCGCGAGCTCCTGCTTCGAGCCGCGAGACCTTGAGCGCGATGATCAGCAGGTAGACGAGGAGCATCGCGAGCAACGACCAGGTACGCGCGCGTCACGTACTTCTCCGCGGTCGTCACGCGAGCGGCTCCCGCAGCTCGCGCAGGCTCGCGCTCGCGCCGCTTGCCGGCCAGCTCGACCCGGTAGAGCGTCGCCGCGAGCGCGAGCATCCCGCCGAGGCAGATGAGGAAGCACGACGAGCATCTGCCAGGGCAGGTCCGCGCCCTCGTGCGTGAAGACCGTCGGGTGCAGGATCGTCCTCGGCGAGCCGAACCGCGAGGAAGCTGACCGGGATCAGGACGACCCCGAACAGCGCGTAGACGGCGCAGAGTTCCGCTCCCGCCGCGGCCCGGCCTCGGTCGAGTAGCGGAGCATGAAGTACGACGCAGTAGAAGAGGAACAGGATCGAGGAAGAGCACGAGCTGCCGCTCGCCCCAGGTCCACCACTGCGCCCCACGAGATCTTGGCCCAGATCGAGCCGGTGACGAGCGTGAGCAGCCCGAAGATGACGCCCATGTGGATCGCGGTGTAGCTCTCGAGGTCGTAGCGGCGATCGCCGGTCCAGAGCAGGCGCAGCGCCTTCCACGCGCCCCAGCCGAAGCACGCGTACGCCGTCAGCGCGATCGGGACGTGGAGGTAGAAGATCTTCTGGCTGAAGCCCTGGTCCGCGTCCTCGGGCGCCAGTAGAAGAGCGAGCGCGTAGCCGCCGACGAGCAGCACGGCGGCCGCGGCAGCGAAGTGGGCCCCGAAGCGCAGCGAGGCCCCTCTGTGTTCACTCAGTAACGCACGTACTCAAAGCTCGCCCAGGAGAGAATCGCAAAAACGGCGTCGTAGAGGCCGAGAAAGGCGAGGTAACGTGCCGGGATTCGCGGCGACGCTCGCGCCGACGCCGCCGATCGACGACCGGGATCGCGAGCGGCAGGAAGAGCAGCGGCAGCAGCAGCTCGCGTGCGCGGCTCGCGGCCGCGATCGCAGCGAGGAGCGTGCCGATCGCGCGCGATCCCGACGTCCGCCAGCGCGACCGCCGCGACGAGCTCCCAGCGACAGCGGATGGAAGAAGAGCGCGAACGCGGGCAGCGCGACGACCTCGGCCAGGACGAGGAAGCAGCGTGACGCCGATCGTCTTGCCGAGCCAGATCGCGCTGCGGTCGCACGGCGCCAGCGACGAGGCCGTCGAGCAGCCGCTGCTCGCGCTCGGCCGACGAAGGCGCGCGTGAGAGCCGAGGAGCGCGGTGAAGACGATCGCGATCCAGAGCAGGCCCGTCTCGGCGCGCTCCGACGGAGCCGCTCGGGCAGCGCGAAGTGGAAGATCGTCGAGCGCCGAGACGACGAACAGCAGCATCGCCGGCAGCGTGTCCCGCGACCGCAGCTCGAGCAGCAGGTCGCTTGCGCGCGAGCGCCGCGACGTCTCCGGCGTACGCGCTCATGCGAGCGCGAGCCTTGCCGTCGCGCGCGAGGCGAGCGCCTCCGGATCGTGGGTCGCGACGAGCGCCGTGACGCCCGTCGACGCTCGGCGAGCTCGCGTCTGCAGCAGCGTCGGCGCCCTCGACGTCGAGCCCGTCGAACGGCTCGTCGAGGAGCAGCAGGTCGGGGTCGTGGAGAAACGTGCGGCAGAGCGCGAGCCGCTGGAGCATCCCGCGCGAGAACGTCCCGGCCCGCTCGTTCCGCACCGCGCCAGAGCCCGAACCGCTCGAGCATCGCGCCGATCGCGCTCGCGCCGCTCGGGCACGTCGGTAGAGGCGGCCGTAGAGGTCGAGGTTCTCCGAGCGGCGGTCAGCTCGCGGTAGACGAGCGGCTCGTGGGCCAGGAAGCCGATCCGCGCCACGCGGCACGTCGACCTCGAGCTCGCCGCCGGTCGGAGCAAGCAGGCCCGCGCAGAGCCGCAGCAAGCGTCGTCTTCCCGGACCCGTTCGGCCCGGTGACGAGCACGAACCCGCCGCGCGGCACCTCGAGATCGAGCGCTCTCGAGGACGCGCTTGTCGCCGAACCGCTTCGAGAGCTTGCGGGCCCGAATCACGGCCCGAGTGTAGTTACGACCCTCAGAAAATCGAATCGAGAAGGACGAACCCGAAGAACGTGACGCTGATGATCCCGTTCATCAGGAAGAACGCGGTGTCGAGCCGCCGCAGGTCGCCGGGCCGCACGAGCGCGTGCTCGTAGATCAGAGAGCGCCGCGACCGCGACGACGCCGAGCCAGTAGAAGACGCCGACGTCGAGCAGGATCCCGACCCAGATGCAGCAGGCCGATCGGTCGCGACATGCAGCACGCGCGCCGCCCAGAACGCGCCGCGTTCGCCGAACCGCGGTCGCAACCGACTTGCAACCCTCGCGCCGGTCGAAGTCGTCGTCGAGCAGCGCGTAGAAGCAGTCGAACCCGGCCACCCAGCACGCGACCGCGGCCCCGAGCAGCCAGGCCGCGAGCGGCAGATGGCCCGTGATCGCGATCCAGGCGCCCATCGGCGCGAGCCCGTCCACGGCGCCGAGCCACAGGTGCGAGATCCACGTGAACCGCTTCAGGTACGGGTAGATCACGAAGCCCGGCCACCGGGATCGGCCACAGCCAGCGGACGATCGGGTCGAGCTGCCAGACGGCGAGCAGGAACACGCCGAGCGAGACCAGGCAGAAGAGCGCGACCTGCGGCTCGGTCAGCTGGCCCGACGGAAGCTCACGGCTCGCGGTTCGCGGGTTCCGCGCGTCGATGCTCGCGTCGATCAGCCGGTTGAGCCCCATCGCAAGCGAGCGGGCGCCGATCATCGCGACCGTGATCCAGAGCAGGTCGTGCGCGGACGGGACGCCGTCCACCGCGAGGAAGGCGCCGACGTACGCGAACGGCAGCGCGAAGATCGTGTGCTCGAACTTGACGAGCGAGATGAACCGTCGCCGGCCTTCACGTCTGCCGGTGCGCGGTCTCCTCGCCCGCGAGCAGCTCCAGCGCGTGCCGGAGCGCCGGCTGCAGGATCGCGAACCCGTCGCGGCAGCCGCCGGTCGAGCCGGGCAGGTTGACGACCAGCGTCGTCCCGCGCACTCCTGCGATCCCACGCGAAAGCAATGCATGCGGAGTCTTGTCGATCGAGTCGGCGCGGATCGCCTCGGCGATCCCGGCACCATGCGCTCGAGGACGCTCGCCGTCGCCTCGGGCGTCACGTCGCGCAGGGCCGACTCCTGTGCCGCCCGTGGTCAGGACGAGCCTCGCCTCGTCCGCCAGCTCCTCGATCGCCTCGGCGATCGCGTCCCGCTCGTCGGGCACGACTCGCCGCACGACCTCGAACCCTTCGGCGACGAGCAGCTCCTCGAGCAGGTCGCCGCTCGCGTCCTCGCGCGTGCCCATGTCGACGCCGTCGGAGACCGTCAGGACCGCAGCCTTCACACGGGCTCCTTCGTCTTCTCGACCAGCCGAACCTCCGAGAGCTCCATCCCGTCGTCGATCGGCCTTCGCCATGTCGTAGACGGTCAGCGCCGCGACCGTCGCCGCGACGAGCGCCTCCATCTCGACGCCCGGTCTGCGCGGTCGTCTCCGCGGACGCCGTGATCTCGACGGCAGCCTCCGCGACCGACAGCTCGACGTCGACGTGCGTCAGAGGCAGCGGGTGGCAGAGCGGGATCAGCTCGCTCGTCCGCTTCGCCGCCATGATCCCGGCCAGCTGCGCCGCCGCGAGCGCGTCGCCCTTCGGCAGCTCCCGCAGCCGCCTCGCGGTCTCCGGAGCCATCCGCAGGCTCGCGCGCGCGACCGCCCGCCGCCGCGAGACCTCCTTGCCGCCGACGTCGACCATGTGCACTCGGCCGGACTCGTCGACGTGCGAGAGATCGCTCACCGAGCCGCCTTCGCCGACCAGCGATCGAGATCCTCGAGCTGCGTCTCCAGCCAGGCGCCGAAGTCGTGCGCGCGCACGTGCTCGCGGATCGCCTCGAGCCGCGCGTGCCGCTGCCTCGCGGCTCCATCGTCGATCGCCTCGTGCGGATCGCCTGCCGCCTGCTCCTCGAGGTCGAACGGGTTGACGGACAGCGCCCACGGCCCGAGCTCCTCGTGCGCACCCGCGTTCTCCGAGAGGATCAGCACGCCGTCGCGCTCGTTGACGAGCGGCGCCTCCTTCGCGACGAGGTTCAGCCCGTCGTAGATCGCGTTCACGAGCAGGACGTCGTACTGCTTGTACGCGGCGACCGAGAGCGGGAAGTTGTCCTCGATCCGCAGGTCGACGGGAATCCAGCCCTCGCTGCTGGAAGCGGTCGTTGACCATCCGCGCCGCGCGCTGGATCGCGCCCAGGTACTCGGCGTACTCGGGAATGTCCTGGCGGGACGGGTCGAGCAGCGCGAGCATCCCGACGCGGCCGTGCATCTCGGGATGCGCGTCGAGGTAGAACTCGAACGCCCGGAAGCCGCGGACGACGTTCTTCGACGGGTCCGGTCCGGTCGACGCGCAGGATCAGGAACTCGGGCCGGCGCGACTCGAGCTCCGCCTCCAGCGCGCAGCACCGCGCTCGCTCTCGGCGAGCTCCTCGAACTCGGACGGGTCGACCGAGATCGGCCGCGCGGCGACGAACGTCCTGCCGTCGCGCCACGAGCAGATGCTCGAGTCGAAGTCGCACTCGGCGTCGAGCAGGTCGCTGGCTCGAGCGCAGGAAGCTCCGGCGCCAGCGGTGGCGTGGAAGCCGACGACGTCGTTCGCGAGCAGGCCGTCGTGGATCGCGCGCCGGATCTGCTCCGGAGCACGCGCCAGAGGTTCGGCTCCGGCCACGGGATGTGCACGAAGTGGCCGAGCGGAGGCGTCAGGCCGTGCGTCGCGCGACGAACCGCGGCGCGAGGTACAGGTGGTAGTCGTGGAAGAAGACGGATGCGTCGGGCTGCGCGTCGAGCTCCGGCGAGCACCGCGTCGGCGAACGCTCGGTTCACCGGGACGTACCCGTCGTCCCAGGCGTGGTGGAGCCCGGGATCGATGTCCGGCGCGTACGCGAGCGCCCAGAGGTAGTGCTGCAGGAACCAGAGCGTCGGGTTCGCGACGACGTTGTAGAACCAGTCGTACGCCGACGGATCGTGCGAGACGAGCCGCAGCCGGTACGAAGAGCCGTCGCGCGCGACCTCCTCGATCGCGTCGCCGCCGGCCCTCGGCGACGACGCCGGTCCTCGTCGGTCATCGCGCTCGCGATCCAGGTCACGTCGTGGTGCGCGACGAGGCTGCGAAGCGCGGTCACGAGCCCGCCGCCCCCGCGCCGCGCCACACGGTTCCCGTCGTCGTCGCGCGCGAACGAGACCGGGCCGCGGTTGGAGACGACGATCAGCTTCCGGCGGGCCGCCATCGGCGCGGAGCCTACGTCACGCGGCCGCGACGGTTTCGAGCGCCGTCTCGCCGAGATCGTTCCCGGCGAGCTGGTTGAAGAGCGCGAGCCAGTCGCGCAGCAGGCGCGGCATCAGGAAGCGCACGCGGACGTCTTCCTTCCCGCGACGGCCGCGAGCCGCCGCGCCCGACCGGGTCGTCGAGGATCTCGCGGCAGGCGTCGGCGCACTCCTCGGGCGAGTCGACGAGCCAGCCGGTCTCGCCGTCCTTGATCTGGGCGACGATCCCGCCCGACGCGCCCGCCGATCGTCGGCCTGCGCCTTCCAGAGCGCCTCGGTCACGGTCAGGCCGAACCCCTCGCGGATCGACTTCTGGATCACAGCGCGCCGAGTGCACCTGGAACGCGTTCACCTCGACGGAGCCGACGTTGTTCAGGTTCGAGAGGATGAAGATGTCCGGGTCGCCGGCCGCGTGCGCGACCGTCCGGTTGTAGTAGTCCCAGCCCTCCGGGTCGTCGTGCGCCATCGAGCCGACGAGCGCGAGCTGCACGTCGGGGTGCGTCTGGCTGACCAGGCGGTAGGCGTCGATCACCCCGAGCGGGTCCTTCCACGGGATCGAAGCGCGAGACCTGGGTGAGGAGCGGCCGCTCGACGTCGATCCCGAACTGGTCGACGATGTACGCGGCGTCCTCGGCCGAGAGCGCCATGTTCTTCGGCGTCAGCGGGTCGATCGCCGGCGGCCAGATGCACGGCCTGCGGCAGCGCCAGCGTGCCGGCGGCACGTACTCGGGCATGTGGAAGATCGCCGCGTCGTAGCGGCTCGAGCGACGGCGCGCAGGAACGTCGAGCACCGCTCGGTTCGGCGTCGAGAGGTCGATGTGGCAGCGCCAGATCCAGTGCGCGTCCGAGTCCGGGAACGTGCTCGATCATCGCCGCCGGCTGCGGGTCGTGGACGATCACGTAGTCGTAGTCGTCCTCGAACTGCTCGGCGTTCAGCGCGTTGTAGCGCGCGGAACGTCGCCTCCTGCTCGTCGCGTGAGCCCGCGCGGGTCGCCCTGCAGCGCGTTGTGGATCGTCTTCGTGACGTCGAAGAACTCGTCGTCGCCGTGGATGATCCGCCACTCGACGTCGAGCCCGGCGTCGCGCCATCAGCGGCACGAGCGTGTAGTTGATCTCGGCGACGCCGCCGCCGAACGCGGTCGCCGACAGGTGGACGATCCGCTTCCCCTGCGAGCGGCTCGGCGAGGCGGCGGATCTCCGTCCATCAGACCGCGCGACGCGAGCGACGCGTAGTCCGCCGAGCGACTTGTGTCCGACGTTGACGAGTTGGAGCATCGGCGGTTCCCGACGGGTTCAGCACGATACCCCGCGGATCCTGCACGATGGGCTGCTGACGCGGCTACTCGCTGCAGAAATTTTACGAAGCGGAGCCGCGACCCGCCGCCGTCCGACCTGCTTGCCCGCCTCGAACTCGTCCGAGACCGCCTGGATGATCGCGATCCCGAGACCGCCCTCGGCGAGACGCGTCCCGGAGCGGCCGATCGCCCGGCGGCGTCGAACCCGGGGCCGTCGTCGGCGACCTCGACCACGAGCCGGTCGGCGCAGGAGCTCGTACACGACCTCGACCGTGCCCGTCGCCGTTGTTGTAGCCGTGGCGCACGGAGTTCGGTGCAGGCCTCGGTCACCGCCAGCTTCATGTCGCCGAGCGCCTCGTCGCTCAAGCGGGCGCAGGCCCGAGAGCCCGCTCAGCGCCAGGCGCGCGAGCGTGATGTATTCGGCCTTGGCAGGAATCGTCAGTCGAACGGTCGGACTGCCCGGCTCGAGCCGCAGGATGACCTTGCGCAGACATCAGCTTAGTGCCCTCTTCGTACCGTGACGCAGCTTCCGCGTAACGTCATCGGGCTCAGGATTCGTCTCCGTGTCGGGTCGCGCGCCGAGCTTCGCGGTCACGCGTCTTGCGGGTCTGGCCCCGGACGACCGTCAGCCTGATCGTCTCGCCCGGAAGCCTCGAGCCGACCTCGCGCACGACCTCGTCCGCGCCTGCGCAACCGGACGCCCGTCGACCGCGACGATCACGTCGCCGCCCGTAGTCACACGTCCTGGCCGTTGAAGCGTCTGCTTCGTCGCTGCCTCCCGCGCAGGCCGGCGTGGTCGGCCGGGCTGCCGCCCGCACCTCGCCGATCATCGCGCCGCGGCTCACGGCGTAGCCGAGGTGCCGCGCGAGCGTGGGCGTCAGATCCTCGGTCGTCACGCCCAGGTAGGCGTACACGACCGTGCCCGTCGCGACCAGCTGCGCCATCGACCGCTTGCGCCGCGTTGATCGGAACCGCGAAGCCGACGCCCTCCGGCGCCGCCGGTGCTCGCTGCGGATCTGCGCGTTGATCCCGATCACGCGCCCGCGCGCGTCGAACAGCGGGCCGCCGAGTTTCCGTGCGTGATCGGCGCGTCGGTCTGGATCGCGTCGACGACCTTGTACGACGAGGTCAGCGAGCGCGATCGAGCGGCGGATCGCGGAGACGACGCCGACCGCGATCGAGTCCTCGTTGCCGAACGGGCTGCCCATCGCCGCGACGGGATCGCCCGCGCGACCACGCGACGAGTCGCCGAGCGGCACGGGCGCGAGCCGGTGCGCCGCCGGGTCGACCTTGAGCAGCGCCGACGTCGTCGTATCCGTCCCAGCCGACGATCGTCGCCTTGACGCGGTCGCGCGTCCTTGAAGCCGACGTAGACCTCGTGCGCCTTGGTCGCGTGCGGTCGACTCGACGACGTCGGTGACCACGTGCGCGCTGGTCAGGATGTAGCCGCTCGGTCGAGACGACGAAGCCGGAGCCCTGCGCCTCCTGCGCGTCCGCCGTTGTCGAAGAACGCGAAGATCGTGACGACGCCGGACGAGCGCGCGGTGTAGATGCGCGACGGGTTGAAGCCGTTGCCGCGCGAGCGGCGTGGCGCGCGACGATCGGCTCGTTGCCGTGCTCGCACCGAGCTCGCTCTGCGGTCGTCGGCACGTAGACGGTGGTCGTCTTGCGGTCCGGTCCGGCCCGGTCGCCGCGGCGCACGAGCAGGGCGACGACGCCTCCCAGCACCGCGGCTGCGAGCGCGACGACGGCGATCGTAGCGAGCCTCGGCGCACGGGCCGAACTGTAGCCACGGCGCAGCTTCGTCCGTCTCTCGTTGTCTATTCTGACAACCTACTCGATCGCCGGAGAGGAGGTGCTGCGATGCGGCCGGAAGCGAGAACGTGAACACGGTCCGACCGGGCTCGAGGAGAGCTCGATCTCGCCCTGCATCGCGACGGCGAGCTCGCGCGCGATCGCGAGGCCGAGGCCGCTGCCCGACGCGCGGCCGCCGGTGTCGCCGCGGTAGAAGCGCTCGAAGACCTGGACCGCCGCGGTCTCGGAGATGCCCGGGCCGTCGTCCTCGACGCTGAGCGCGACGCGGTCGCCGTTCCGCTCGCGCTCACGAGCACGTGCGTGCCGGCCGGCGTGTGGCGCAGCGCGTTCTCGACGAGCGCGCGGCCGACCTGGAGGATCCGCTGCTGGTCGCCGAGACCCGTGGCGCTGCCGTCGACGCCGTCCGCGCGAGGTCGTGTCCCGTCCCCTGGGCGACGCGAGTCGAACTCCTCGAGCGAGGGCTCGGTGACCTGCGGCGAGGTCGACCGGGTCGCGGTCGACGCGCGAGGCGCCCGCGTCGAGGCGCGAGAGGTCGAGCAGCTCGCCGGCGAGCTTCGTCAGGCCGGTCGACCTGCTCGCGCATGCGTCCGAGGAACTCGCGCCGCGTGGTCGCTCGTCGAGGTCCTCCTCGACGAGCAGCTCGAGATAGCCGCCGAGCGAGAACAGCGGCGTCCGCAGCTCGTGCGAGGCGTTGGCGATGAACTCGCGGCGCGCGTGCTCGAGGCCCGGCGAGGCGCTGGCGCATGCGCTCGAAGGCGCGCGCGAGCTGGCCGAGCTCGTCGGGCTCGTGTCGACGATCGGCTCGTCGAACTTCCCGCTCGCGATCCGCTCGGCCGCGCTGCTCGAGGCGGCGGATCCGTCGCGCGAAGAGCACGCGCGCCGCCGTAGCCGAGCAGGAAGCGGCAGCGAGGCGCGAGCAGCGCCGAGATCAGCGAGCCGGTGCTCGACGAGTGCGACGCTGCCGAGCGAGTCCTCGATCGAGTTCGAGACGAGCGACAGACGTGTTCGCCGTTCTCGGATCGGCTGCGCCGCCTCCGCGTACTTCGGCCGCTCCGCGTCACGACTGCCGCGCGACGGCGTGAGCGACTCGGCTGCACGCAGTCGCGACCGGGTCGTCGTTGATGCCACCGACTACTGCGCCACGTCCGGCGTCGGCGATGTCGCAGCAGCGTCAGCGGTCGGCGGCTCGAGACGTCGAAGATCGTCGACGCGCGCGTTCGAGGCCGACGCAAAGCCGCGCCGCGAAGTCGTCCGTGCGGCGGCGGTCTGGCGTCCAAGCTCGCGCCACGACGCCCGGCGACCGTTCGCCACCTGGTCACTGCGCGAGTTGACGAGCCGGTCCTCGAGCGACGGGACGACGATCAGGTAGACGAGCGAGCAGCACCGCGCGACGACGACGAGCGAGCGCCAGCGCAAGACGAGCGCCGACCGCTGCGGAAGTGCTTCATCGCCTCGCGCAGGCGGTAGCCGGCGCCGCGCACGGTGAGGATCAGCTCGGGCTCGCGCGGATCCGTCCTCCACCTTCTCGCGCAGGTGGCGGACGTGGACGTCGATCGTCCGCGGCTCGCGGTAGTCGGAGTCGCCCCAGATCGCCTGCGAGCAGCGCCCGGCGGCTGAAGACCCGCCCGGGCTGCGCGACGAGCGTCCGCAGCAGCTCGAACTCGACGTAGGTCAGCTGCGACCGCGCGTCCGTCGCACCTCGACCGTCGCGGCGGTCGAGGTCGATCTGCAGGCACGCCGCGCTCGAGCGGCTCGGCCTCCGCGGCGTCGCGGCCGAGGCGCGGCGCCGCGCCCGGCGCAGGAGCGCACGCACGCGGCTCCGGAACTCGCGGATCGAGAACGGCTTCGTGATGTAGTCGTCGGCGCCGAGCTCGAGCCCGAGCACCTTGTCGAGCTCGTCGTCGCGGGCGGTGAGCATGATGATCGGCACCGTGCTCTCGCGCGCGCAGCCGCTTGCAGACCTCGAGCCCGTCGAGCTTCGGCAGCATGATGTCGAGGACGACGAGGTCGACCGTGCCTCCTCGGCGAAGCGCGCGAGCGCCTCCTCGCCGTCGCGTGCCTGGACGACGCGGAACCCGTCGCGCTCCAGCGGATAGGTCAGGAGCTTCTGGACGGAGTCCTCGTCGTCGACGAGCAGGATGGTCGAAGAGTCCGGCATCCGGGGTAATGTGTGCCGGGGCCGTCCCTACTATTGCCACGCATGGCCGCCCATCCGCCCTTCAGGGAGACGGCGCCGGCGCGCGCTCAGGCTCGCTCGATCGTCCCGTCAACAGCCGTATGTACCGGGGCACGTGGCTCCTCGTCGGGCATCCCGCTGCTGATCGCCGCGTTCACGGTCTTTCACCCGCAGCCGCTGCCGGCGCCGACGCTGCAACCGGACTTCGACGGCACGAACCGCGCGGCTCGACGCTGAGGCAGTTCGCGAACAGCAACCCGATCCGCGTTCCCGGCACTCCGGACGCACGCCGAGCGGCGGACTGGGTCGGCGCCGACGCCTCGACCAGTACGGCCTCGAGGTCAATCACGAGCGTTTTCACGCGAAAATCCCGGCCGCGGGAACGTCGAGCTGGACAACCTGATCGCGGTGCGCCAGGGCCGCTCGAACCAGCTCATCGTCGTCGTCGCGCACCGCGATAACACGGGCACCAGCCCTGGCGCGAACGACAACGGGTCGGGAACGGCAGCACTGCTCGAGCTGGCCCGCTCGTACGCGAACTCCAGGCTGCCTCCGCATCCGCCTGCAGCCGAATCACGCGATTCTCTTCCTCTCCAGCGATGCCGGCGCGTTCGGAGGCCTCGGCGTCGAGCACTTCATCACGCACTACCGCTACCGCGATCGGGTCGTCGCGGTGGTCGACCTCGACTCGATCGCCGGCGACGGCCGTCCGCACATCGTTTTTCCGGTGACACGCCCAAGTTCGCGTCGGCCACGCCTCGTCCGTACCGCCGCGGCACGCGCTCGCCGAGCAGACCGGCTGGAGCCGCACTGGCCGCGCGCGTTCTCGCCAGTTGCGTCGACCTGGCCTTCCCGCTCAGCCTGTACGAGCAGGCGCCGTTCGTCGCGCACGGCGTAGCGGCCGGTGGCGCTCACCTCGGCCGGCGACCGTCCGCCTCCGGCGTTCGGCGACACTCCGGACCGGCTCAACGGCGCGCGGTTGACCAGAATCGGCCGTTCGGGCCAGTCGCTACTCGAAGTCGCTGGACGACGACGTCGAGCTCGCAGAAGGACGCTCGAGCTACATCTACCTCGGCGCTCGCGCCGTCCGCGGCTGGGCGATCGTGCTGATCCTCGTTCACGGCCATGCTTCCGGCCGCTCGCGGTGATCGTCGACCTGTTCGCACCGCCTGCGCCGCAGGCACGTTCCGCTGGCGCCCGCTCTGCGGAGCTTACCGCACGCGGCTGCTCTTCTGGCTCTTCGCGGTGCTCCTGTTCGAGCTCTTCGCGTTTCTCGGCGCGTGGGCGACGCGGAGCGGCCGTCCGCTCGCGCCGGAGCTGTCGCCCGGAACGGAGTGGCCCGTGCTCGCGCCTCGTGTACGGATGCCTGCTGGCGCTCGGCTGGCTCGTTCGGCCGGGACCGGCTCGTCCCGCGACGGCCGCTGGGCGAAGCGAAGAGCTCTCCGGCCAGGTCGGCGCACTGCTCGTGCTCGCGGTCCTCGTCGCTGTTGATCGTCGCGCTGAACCCGTACGCGGTCATCTTCGTGCTGCCGTCGCTGCATGCGTGGATCTGGCTTCCCAGGCGCGGAACAGGCTCGGCTCCGATTCAGGCTGGCGGCGCTCGTTGGCGGCTTCCTCGGACCGCTCCTGCTCGTGGGCTCGCTCGCGACGCGACTCGGGCTCGGCCTGGATGCCCCGTGGTACCTCGCGCAACTGGCAGCTGTCGGCTACGTCAAGCTGCCGACCCTGCTCGTCGGCGGCGCGTGGCTCGCCGTCGCGGCCCAGCTGACGGCGATCACCGCCCGGCGCTATGCGCCGTATCCCGACCGCAGCCGAGCGGCCGCGCCTCGAGCCTGCGCGGCGACTGATGCGCAGGGCCGCTGCTCTCCCGAGGAGCCGCAAGCGCCCGGACGAGCAAGAGCGAGCGGGCCGTCGGCGACTAGAGGCGCAGAAACTCGACGGGCTCGCCCGCTGCCAGGATCGCCGTTTCCACGCGGAATGAGGACGAGCGCGTCGGCGTCCGCGGCCCGCGCGATCATGTGCGACTCGCGGCCCGCGAGCGGTTCGAGCGACCAGGCCGTCGGACGGTCGTGCGAACCCGAGCGCGCACCAGCTCGTCGCGGACCGGGTTCCGCGTCAGCTGCGCAGCCGAGGACTCCGCCGCTCGAACCGTGGGCCGGGATCGGCGCTGCCCTGGAGAGCCAGCAGGGCCGGCCGGACGAAGAGCTCGAAGCCCGACGAGCACCGAGACCGGGTTCCCGGGCAGGCCGAAGACGAGCGCGGTCTCCGCGACGCCGAACGAGATCGGCTTGCCCGGCTTCACCGAGACGCCCCAGAACACCTCCTCGACGCCGAGCTCCGGCCTCGGATCGCCCGCACGAGGTCGTGCGGTCCGACCGAGACGCCGCCCGAGGTGACGAGGACGTCGGCATCGAGCCCGCGCTCGAGGCCTCGCGATGGGCTGCCTCGTCGTCCGCGACCGAGCTCGCCCGCTCGACCTCGGCCCCGGCCGAGGCCAGCTGCGCCTCGAGCAGGATTCCGTTCGCCTCGTAGATCTGTCCCGGCGCCAGCGCCTCGCCCGGCGCGGCGCAGCTCGCTGCCCGTCACGACGACGGCGGCGCGCGGCCTCCGGGCGCACGCGCACCTCGGCGATCCCGGCGGCCGCGAGCGCGCGCGAGCTGCCGCGCCTCCGAGACGCGTGCCCGCTCTCGACGACGGCTCGCCGGCGCGCGATGTCTCCTGCCGCCGGGCGAACGTTCGCCCCGGCCTCGACGGGCTGCTCGATCTCGATCTCGTTGTCATGCTCGACAACATACTCGATGGGGATGACGGCATCGGCTCCCTCGGGCACCACAGCCGCCGGTCGCGATCGCCCATCGCCTCTCCGGCCTCGAGCGCGCGCGGCGCCAGGCGTGCCCGCGGCGATCCGGTGAACGACCGGCAAGCCGCCCGGACGTGTCGGCTCGAGCGCAAGCGCGAAGCCGTCCATCGCCGAGCTCGTCGAACGGCGGCAGGTCGACGGTCGAGCACCGCGTCGTCGGCGAGCACTCGGCCGAATGCCGCGTCGATGCGCACGGTCTCCGCCGGCGAGGGCCGGACCCGCTCGAGCACGAGCCGCAGCGCCTCTTCGATCGAGATCAGATTCGAGCCGCGGCCACGGCAGCCATAAGCTACTCCCGCGATGAGCGACACGGTCTCGCCGGCCGCTACCGGCTGGACGAGCAGCTGGGAGCGGGGTCGATGGCCGAGGTCTGGCTCGCGATCGACACGCAGCTCGGCCGGCCGGTCGCGCTCAAGCTCCTGCGCGCCCGACGCCGATCCGGCGCGCTTCGAGCGCGAGGCGCGGGCCGTCGCTTCGCTCGTCGCATCCCGAACATCTGCCGCGCTCTACGACTACGGCGAAGCGAGGCGGGCGGCCGTTCATGGTCTTCGAGCACCTCGCCGGCGGCACGCTCGAGGAGCGGCTCGGCGACGGCGGGCCGCTGCCGGACGCGGAGACCGGACCGATCGCGGCCGAGGTCGCGCGCCGGGCTCGCGCACGCGCACGAGCGCGGGCTCATCCACCGCGACCTGAAGCCGGCGAACATCCTCTTCGACGAGGAGGGTCGCGCCAAGATCTCTGACTTCGGCATCGCGCGGATGTCGGCGTGGACACGCTGACCGGAGGCCGGCACGCTGATCGGAACGGCCGCGTACATCTCGCCGGAGCAGGCTTCGGGCAGAGGCCGCTACGCCCGCGAGCGACGTCTACTCGTTCGGCGTGATCCTGTTCCGGATGCTCACGGGGCGGCTCCCGTTCGAGACGCCGCAGCCGCGTCGACCTGCTGCGCCGCCAGCTGTACGAGGCGCCGCCGGCGATCCACTGCGCTTCGGCCCGGACGCGCCGATGACGCTGGCAGCAGTCGCCGCGGCGTCGCTCGCCAAGATCGCCCGCGGACCGGCCGCCGGACGGGCGGTGCGCTCGTCGGGCTGAGCTCGGGAGCGATCGTTCCAGTCTGCCGGGCGACGCAGCCACGCACGTCATCGCCGCCGCCTCGCCTCGCACGAGCGGCGCCGCCGCTGTGCTGCTCGCCGCGTCGCGATCGTCGTGCCGCTGCTGCATCGCTGGCCGGCATCGCGCTCGCCCTGGTCGCGACCGACAGCGGCTCCAACACGCCCGCACCCGCCTCGACACGGCACGACGGTTCGCGACGACGACAGCTGCGCCGCCTCCGCCTCCCGCCACCTCGCGCCGCCACCGGCCGCCACCGCCGACGACCGCCTCGACCACCGCCGACGACTCCGCCTCGCGACCGACCTCCGCCGCCGCCGTCCACCACCACCACCGCCGCCGCCGCCACCGCCGCCTGCCTCCTCCGCCGCTCGCCACCGCCGCTGCCACCGCCGCCGCCACGCCGCCGCCGCCGCCTCGCGCCGTAGTCACGCGGCTAGGCTCGAGCCGTGATCTCGGTCGTCGTCCCCGTCCACGACGAGGAGCGGAGCGTCGCGCTCCTCTACGACGAGCTGCAGGCCGCGCTCGCAGCCGCTCGGCGACGCCGTGGGAGGCGGTCTTCGTCGACGACGGCTCGACGGACGGCACGTTCGCGCGCGCTGACGCGGCTCCACGCCGCGCACGACGAACGTGCGCGTCGTGCGCCTGCGGCGCAACTTCGGCAAGGCCGCGGCGCTCGCCGCCGGGCTTCGCGCAGGCGCAGGGCGAGATCGTCGTCACGATCGACGGCGACCTCCAGGACGACCCGGCCGAGATCCCGCGCCTGCTCGCGAAGCTCGACGAGGGCTTCGACCTCGTCTCCGGCTGGAAGACGCAGCGGCGCGATCCGCTCCGCGCGGCAGTCGTCGTCGCGCATCTTCAACGCGCGTCACCGGCCGCGTCTCGGGCCTGCGGCTGCACGACATGAACTGCGGGCTGAAGGCGTACCGCGCCGAGGTCGTGCACGGGCTTGCGCTCTACGGCGAGCTGCACCGCTTCATCCCCGTGCTCGCGCACTACCGCGGCTTCCGCGTCGCCGAGCTGCCCGTCAACCACCGGCCGCGCGAGCACGGACGCTCGCGCTACGGGATCGAGCGCTACCTGCGCGGCTTCCTCGACCTGCTGACCGTCACGTTCATGGGCCGCTACCGGCACCGGCCGCTGCACCTCTTCGGCGGCCTCGGGCCTGCTCCTCGGCGCCGTCGGCGCGCGTGATCCTCGTCTACCTGACCGTGCGTCAAGGCTGACCGGGCACGCGATCGGCCAGCGCCCGCTGCTCACGCTCGGCGTCCTGCTCGTCGTCGTCGGCCTGCAGTTCTTCTCGCTCGGCCTCGCTCAGCGAGCTGGTCACGAGCCACCACGAGGAGCGCAGCGGCGCGGCCGAGCCGCGAGCAGGCGCTCGTCGACGAGGTCCTCAGCTGACGCTTGCGCGTCCTCTACTTCGGGACGTACGAGCGCGACTACCCGCGGAACGCGCAGGTCGATCTCGTGCCTGCGCGGCGCCGGGGTCGAGGTGGCCGAGCGCCACGAGCCGCGTCTGGGACGCGGCGCGGACAAGCTGGGCGCGGCCGCGGACCGTCGCGTTGCGACTCGCTCGCTCGCGGAGCTGCGGCTGCGCTTCTCGGCCCGCGACGACGTTCGACGTCGGTCGCTCGTCGGCTATCCGGGCCACTTCGACCTGCCGCGCGGCGCGAGCGTGGTCGCGCAGCGCCGCGCCGTCGTCTTCAACCCGCTCGATCTCGCTCGCACGACACGCTCGTCGGCGACCGCGGCCGCTTCCGGGCCGGGCTGTTCACGGCGCCGCGCGCTCTCGGTCGTCGACCGCCGGGCGCTGCGGCGCGCCGACCTCGTCGTCGCCGACACCGAGCGCGAACGCCGACTTCCTCGCCGAGCTCGGCGAGCTGCCGCGCGAGCGCGTGCGAGGTCTGCCTCGTCGGCGCGGAGGACCGCCTCTTCCATGCCGGGCTGGCGTCCCGACGAGCCGTTCCGCGTCCTCTTCGTCGGCAAGCTGATCCCGCTGCACGGGCTGGAGACGATCCTCGCGGCTGCGCGGCTCGCGCCCGAGCTCGAGTTGCGCGTCGATCGGCTCCGGGCAGCTCGACGGCGCTGCTGGACGACCGGCCGCCGAACGTCGAGTGGATCGAGTGGATCGACGTACGACGAGCTGCCCGGCGAGTACTGCAGCGCGCCGGCTGCGCGCTCGGGATCTTCGGGACGTCCGACGAAGGCGGCGCGCGTGATCCCGAACAAGGCGTACCAGGCGCTCGCCTGCGGAGCGCCGCTCGATCACCGCCGACACGCCGGCGGCGCGCGAGCTGCTGCGCGACGGCGAGAGCGCGCTGCTCGTTCCGCCCGGCGACCCGGCTGCGCTGGCGGAGGCGATGCGGCGGCTCGCGGCGGATCGGAGCTCGGCGCGACGCTGAGCCGCGGCGGGCTGGCCGTCTACCGCGAGCAGGCGAGCGAAGAGGTGCTCGGCGCGCGCTGGCGCGTCGCTGCTCGAAGAGCTCTCGTGTGAGACCCGGCCAGGCTCTGCTCTGGACGGCGACGGCCGCGTACGCCGCCGGATTCGGCGCGCTCTCGATCCTCCAGTCACCGCGCGTTCAACACGGGCCGCTTCGACCTCGGGAACATGGCGCAGGCGGTCTGGGCGACGGCGCACGGCCACCCGCTGCGAGATCACGAACCTCCAGGGCGAGCAGGTCTCGCGGCTGGGCTCGCACGTCGACCCGATCCTCGCCGCGTTCGCGCCGCTGTGGTGGATCTGGCCGAGCGCGGCGATGCTGCTCGCGGCGCAGGCGGTGGCGATCGCGCTCGGCGCGCTGCCCGTGTTCTGGCTCGCGCGCAAGCACCTCGGCTCCGAGCACGCCGGCGCTCGGGTTCGCGCTCGCGTACCTGCTCTACCCGGCCGTGCAGTGGCTGACGCTGAACGAGTTCCACCCCGTCGCGCTCGCGCTGCCCGCTGCTGCTCTACGCCTTCTGGTACCTCGACGAGGATCGGCTCGCGGCGTTCGCGATCTTCGCCGTGCTCGCCGCGCTGACGAAGGAGGAGAGTCCCGCTCGTGATCGCCGGGCATGGGCGTCTGGTACGCGGTCTCGCGGCGGCGGTGGCGGATCGGCGGAGCGATCGCGGTGCTCGGCGTGTGCCTGACCGCGATCTCCGTGCAGATCGTGATGCCGCACTTCAACGAGGGCGCGTCGTCGGGCTTCTACCAGCGCTACGGCGCGCTCGGGCACTCGCCCGGCGGAATCCTCGCGACCATGTTCACCGATCCGGGCAAGGTCCTGCTCGACGGTGTTCGACGGCGAGGGCGTCACTACCTCCTCGACGCTGTTCGTGCCGCTTCTGCTGCTCGTCGTGGCCGCGCCGGTCGTGCTCGTCGCTGCGATTCCGGAGCTCGGTCTGAACCTGCTCTCGGCGACCGACACGCAGAGCTCGATCCACCACCACTACACGGCCGGGCTGATCCCGCCGCTGGTCGTCGCCACCGTGCTCGGCGCGGCGCGGGTCGACGCGGTCGCGCCCGGGCTGCGCGTGCCGCTCGCCATGACGCTGGTCGTCGTCGATGGTCGGCGCCAACTACGTGCTCGGTGCGGTGCCGGTGTGGCGCGGGCTCCCGGGCGGGCAGACGCTACCAGGCGTACGCGGCGCACGTCGCGACGCACGACCGGATCACGGACCGCGCGCTGCCGGCTGATCCCGGACGGCGCCGTGGTCAGCGCGACGAACTCGCTCGGCTCGCACCTCTCGGGGCGGAGGCGGTTCCTCAGCTTCCCGCTACATCCGCGACGCGCAGTGGGTCGCCGCAGACGAGACGCAGCCCGGCTACGCGGACCGCTGGGATCCGCCGGCGACCGGCCGAGGCGCTCGTCTCGGCTGCGGCGCAACCTGATCCTGGCGGCTCGTCTTCTCCGACGACGGCGTGCTCGTCTTCAGGCGGACGACGAGCAGCAGGTAGAGGGCGAGCAGCACGCGCGTCAGCGGCGCACGACGAGCCACGAGATTCCCTCGAGCTGGAACAGGTGGCTGTAGTGGAAGAACCAGATCTGCGCGAGGACAGAGCGCCGCGGCGACGAGGGCGATCGCCGCGACGCCCAGTCGCGCCGGGTAGGAGCAGGACGAGCGGGATCAGCCAGACGACGTACTGCGGCGAGACGAAGCGGTTGAAGACGAGGAACGCGGTGACCGCTGCGGCACAGACGCGAGGACGAGGCGCTCAGGCCCGCGGGAGCCGCGCGCGTAGAAGCCACCAGACCGCGGCGACGGCGACCGCCTGGAGGAGCGTCGTGATCGTGGCGAGCGCGTCCGGGAGCGAGCCGGCGAGGTCTCTGTCGCGGCTCCGGTCGCGCCGTGCACGACCGTCGCGTGCGTACAGGCCGAGCTGGTCGCGCCGCGAGCAGGAGATGCTCGCGCCGAGGCTCTCGATCTGCAGGCCGCGCGCGGACTGGGAGTGGAAGCTGTCCCAGAGCCCGCCGGGCGAGAGGATGCGCGAACGGCAGGACGACGAGCACGGCGACGGCCGCGAACACGCCGAGCGCGCGCAGCGCGCGGCTGCGGCCTGCGACCTGACCAGACGTAGATCGCCGCGAGCGGGACGATCGACCAGCGGATAGAGCTTCGCCGTCACAGCGAGCCCGAGCAGGCCGAAGCCGAGCAGCTCGCGCCGGCGCAGGACCGCGGCGAGCGCCCGACCGTGAGCGCCGCCGGGAAGAGGTCGTACGTGTTGAGCGAGATCGGCCCGACCGCGATCGGCGAGAGCGCGAACAGCGACAGCCGCGCCGTACAGACGGTGCTTCGAGGCGCCCGAGCGTCACGAGCGTGAGCACGACGGCGAAGAGCGCCGCCGATCCCGCACAGCGCCATCAGCGTCTTGAAGGCCGGGTTGTAGGCGCCGGCGGGCAGAACGGCCGGCGGCAGGAACACCGCGAACGCTCCCGGCGGGTACTCGACGAAGACGTCGCGGTACGGAAGATCGCCGCGGAGGAAGCCGTCGGCGTAGATGCCGTAGATGTGGACGTCGCGGTACCGCTCGCCGCGGAAGAGGCCTCCGTCAGGGACCGCGCAGGCGAGGAGGAAGAGCGGCGCGGCGAGCGCCGTGACGCGCGCGGCCAGCCTCGTGCCGGCGTCGGCGGCTATGGCTGCGGAGGCGGCGGTGGCGGCTCGACCGGGGCGGCTCGGCCGAGGCGGCGGTTCTGGCGGGCGGCGGCGGTGGAGTCGCGTGCGGGGGCGGAGGCGACCGGCAGGCTGCGGGCCGGTCGGCGGCTGCTGGCCGGCGGCTGGTAGTAGTACGAGCTCGGCGGCGGCGGGCCTCCGTAGCTGCCCGGCGTCCACGAGTGCCAGATCGGCTCGGAGAGGCGCCGTCGGGAAGTCGCGCACCGGAGTCGGCCCGATCGCCTCGTCCATGAAGAGCTTCCAGATCGTGGCCGGGAACGTGCCGCCCGCGACAGCGATGCCGTGCACGTTCTCCATCGGGATCTCGGCCTGCGGATAGCCGACCCAGACCGCGGCCGTCAGCGTCGGCGTGATCCCGTCGAACCAGGCGTCCGCGTGATTCTCGGTCGTTCCCGTCTTCCCGCCTGCGGGCCGGCCGATGTTCGCGCCGACGCCGGTCCCGGCCTGGATGTTCTCCTCGAGGATCTTCGTCACCTCGGCCGCGACCCAGTCCGCGATCACGCGGTGTCGTTTCGGCCTGCCCCAGTTCCTGTCTTCGCCCCCATCGGCGAAGGCGACCTTGGTGATCGCCATCGGCTCGGAGTAGATGCCCCCGGCCGCGAGCGTGGCGTACGCCGAGGCCATGTCGAGCGGTGAGACGCCGATCGAGCCGAGGCCGAGCGACGGCACGTACGCGCCTTCACTCGTCTTCAGCGACGAGCGGATGCCGAGCCTGTTCGCCATCGCGGCCACCTTCTCCGCACCGAGGTCGAGCGTCAGGCGCGCGTAGACGGTGTTGTCCGAGAGCAGCGTCGCGTGCGTGATCGACGTCGAGCCGACGTACGTGTGCGAGTAGGTGGAGACGTCCCAGGGCTCCTGGTTCGGGTCCGGCTGGTAGTGGAGCGGCGCCGAGACGTACGTCGTCGTGTCCGGGTCGATGCCCTGGGAGACGGCCTGGGTCAGGACGAAGGTCTTGAACGTCGAGCCGGCCTGGCGGCGCGCCTGCGCGGCGAGGTTGAACTGGTTTCCGGCCCGTCCGGGCGTGACCGCCGTCATCGTCTTGATCGCGCCGGTGCGCGGGTCGATGGCGACGAGCGCCGAGGCCGGGTCGGTGTCGTAGTAGAGCGTGTCCTTGATCGCCTTCGTCGCCGCGCGCTGCATGCGCGGGTCGATGGTCGTGTACACCTTCGAGCCCGCCCGAGCGCGACCGTCGTCGGCGCCGTACCTCTTGATCAGCTCGTCGCGCACGTAGCTGAAGAAGTAGGGCTCGCGGATCCGGCTGTAGATCCTCCCCGGACGCAGGTGGAGGTCGGTGGTCTTGACTGCCGTCCTGGTAGTTGCCGTAGCTGATGTCGCCGTTCTCGTACAGCGCCTTCAGCACGTCGTTGCGCCGCTTGATCGCGCCGGACCGGGTTCTGAACGGGTCGTAGACCGACGGCGCCTGCGGCAGCCCCGCGAGGAGCGCCGACTGCAGGAGCGAGAGCTTGCTCGCGCGGCGCGAGAAGTACGTCTGCGCGGCGGCCTCGACGCCGTAGGCGTGGTTGCCGTAGTACACGGTGTTCATGTAGTTGGCGAGGATCCAGTTCTTCGCCGTGCTTGTCGCTGAGCTTGATCGCGAGGCACGCCTCGACGAGCTTGCGGTGCAGCGTGCGCTCCTGGTGCGGATGTAGAGGTTGCGGACGAGCTGCTGCGTGATCGTGGAGCCGCCCTCGACCGTGCGGCCCGGCACGGACGTCGTTGTAGGCCGCGCGCGCGATGCCCTGGAAGTCGATGCCGCCGTGCTCGTAGAAGCGCCGGTCCTCGATCGCGACCGTCGCCTTGCCCATCCAGGGGCTCATCTCGCTCAGGCTCACGGGCTGACGGTTCTTCTCGGCGGGAATCGAGCCGAGCGAGGGTGTCGTCGGCCGCGTAGATGAACGAGTTCGAGCCGATCGTCGCCGGCCGGAGGTCCTGCAGATCGCAGTCGGCCTGGATCGAGCGCGCGCCGCTGAAGCCGACCGTGGCGAACACGGCCGAGGATTCCGAGGAGCACGACCAGAAGGGCGCCGAGCTTGCGGCGTCGTCGTCGCTCGCCGGCCGTTCCGGCGCTGGCGCCGATGGTTCGGCACGTACGGCCGCGCGCGGCCCGGTCGACCGTTGCCGGGCGGCGGGCTCACAGCAGGCTCTGCTCGCGCAACCGGCGCGCGACGCGCCGGCGCAGGTCGCTCTCGCACGGTTTCGAGCCCGGAGGCGTCAGGCGCCCACGAGCGAACCGTGACCGTCGCGGTCCCATTGAGCCCCGTGACGAGCACGTCAGCGCGGGGATCGCCGGCTGTCTCGCTCTTCAGCAGGTCGACCACCGCATCGAGATCCTTGTCGAGCGGTACCTGGATCGACACCTGAGCGAGCTTCTCCCGACTGACGATGGTGGAGTTCAGAATCGTATCCGAGGCCAGCTTCTCGTTCGGGATCACGAGGCGCTGGTTGTCGTGCGTCCTGATGAACGTGTACGTGAGCCCGATCTCCTCGACGACGCCCTGCACGTCGTCGACCGTGACCGTGTCTCCGAGGCGCAGCGGCTGGGTGAACGCGATCACGACGCCGGCGACGAAGTTCGCGAGCGGGCGCTGGGCGGCGAGGCCGACGACGAGGCCGACGATCGCGGACGAGGCCAGGAGGCCGGCTGCGACCGCGCGCACCTGCGGGACGACGAGGAGGGCGGAGAGGACTGCCGACGACGATGATCGCCGTCATCAGGCTGCGGCGGAGGATCCGTAGCGCGTCGCGGCGGCCGCGGGAAGCTCGCGCTTGGACATGCGCCAGTCGACGATCTTCGCGAGGACGATCGCCCCGACGACGATCACGCTCACGAGCAGCCAGCGTTCCCAGATCTCCATGGGCGCTCTATTCGACGGGCAGGCGGGCGATCCTCAGCGGCCGGGGCCTGTGCGTGAGTTGGCGCTGAATCGGCACATCGGCGCCGCAGATTCGGCGATACGCTCGCAGCGGGTGGCGGGTGGAACTTCCTGCTCCCCACCCGGGTGGGGGCGTGGGGATTGCTACGGCCGGCTGGAGCGGCTTGCGGCCCGAGAAGCCCTCGTCCAGGCCGTGCCAGAAGCCGATCTCGTCCTCGCCGAGGCGCCAGCAGAGCAGCACATCCCGCCCGTCGCGGGTCGCGGGGAAGTCGACGAGGCCATCGTCGAGGTCCTTCACCAGTGCGCCCACCTCGTGGATCCGCGCGACACACCGGGCGATGCCGGCGACCTCCTCGTCGAGCTGCTCCTGCACCTCCTCCAGCTCGTGAGGCTCGACGTTCCCGCCGTTGCCCGCGATCCGCGCCGTCACCGCCGACTGCCGCTCCTGGAGCTTCGACGAGCGCGCGCCGGTGCCCGACCAGCTCCTCCGTGAGCGGACGAACCTCGAGGAGCGCCTCGTTCGCCTCCTCGTGCCGTGAAGTACCGCTGCTCCACGCCCGTATGATCCGGCCGTTGTGAGCGCGGGTCAACGGCTTCGGGAGCCACGCGCCGAGGCGAGCGACCTGACGGCTCGAGCGCCTCGGCAACGCAATCGTCCACTGCGTCTGCAGTGGGTCGCGTGACCCGCCCGGCATGAACTGGCGCCTCGGCGGCTGGTGCGCGCTGATCGTCTTCATGTCGGCGGTCGCGTACGCATCCCAGCTCACGAGCGGCCCGCCGCCCGAACGACGTGGCCTATCGAGTGGAGCTCGAGCATCCTCGGGCTCATCCAGTACGGCGTGATCCTCGGCGATCCTCTACGTGATCACGCTCGGGCTCGATCGCCGGCAGCTTCCTCGCCTTCCGGCGACCGACGTCGTGGAAGCGAGCGGCCGGGATCGCGGTGCTCGATCCTGATCGCGGTGCTTCGTCGTCGGCGGGGTCGTCGACCAGTTCGCGAACCCCGAGAAAGAGCAGGGCCTGATCCCGCAGAACTGGGACTCGAGCAAGATCGCCCCGTTCGCGGCCTTCGCGTTCGTCGTCGTCGGTCGTCGCGCCGATCGTCGAGGAGCTCCAGTTCCGCGGCGTCGGCTACGGCCTGCTCGAGCGCTTCGGCCCGACCGCGGCGATCCTGCTCGTCGGACTCGCGTTCGCGCTCGTCCACGGGCTGATCGCGGGCTTTCCCGTGATCGCGGTGTTCGGGATCGGCCTCGCCTACCTCCGCTCGAGGACGGACAGCATCTACCCCTGCATGCTGCTCCACGCGTCCTTCAACGCCTTCGGGCTGATCGTCGGGATCGCGAGCTAGCCTTTTGGCAATGCGGCGCATCGCCCCAGTCTGTCGCCGTCTTCTTCGTCTGGGCCGCGCCCGCGCACGCGAACCCGATCGTCAACGTGCAGGCGAGCGCGACGCTCGGAGCCGCGCCGCTCGCGGTGACATTGACGGCGAGCGGCGACGCCGCGGCGTACCACTGGGACCTCGGTGACGGCTCCGTCGCCGACGGGCCGGTCGTGCAGCACCAGTACGGGGCGGGACGGTTCACGGCGACGGTGACCGCGACGGACGCCGGCGGCGAGACCGCCCAGGCGAGCGTCGTCATCACGTCCGCGCAGCTCTCGCTCAGCGGCCCGAAGGTCGGCACCTACGGACGCCGATCGGCGTTCCGCGGCCGAATGGTCCCGGCCCTCAAAGGCGCCCCGATCACGCTCTATTCCGGCGATTCGCCCGTGCGCATCGACCAAGCTGGACAAGAGGGGCGCTTCGCCGTCCGCCTGCGCCAGAGCGGTCCTGCCACCTACACGGCTCGCTTCGAGACCGTGTCGCGTCGAACCCGATCGCCGTCGCGGTTCGCCCGGGCCTGGACGTCGCTCGTGCCCGCGCTCCGGGAATGCTCGGCCGGCCGCTCGTCGTCCGCGCCGTCCTCAGGCCGAGGAGCTCCGAGCTGCACGATCCGCGTCTGGAAGTCGGGCCGCGAGCTGCCCGCGAAGGACTTCGGCGGCCGCGCCGTCGTCCACCTGAGCACGAAACGCGTCGCGAGCTACGTGGTCCGCATCACCGTCGACCCCGACCGGTGCCTTCGCCGGCCGCCAGAAGACCGTCGCGCACGAACGTCTTCCTGCCCTACCTCTGCAGATGGCGCTCACGGGCCGAGCGTGCGCATCCTCGAGCGCCGGCTCGCCCGAGCTCCACTACCTGCTGCGCGGCGTAGACAGCTTCTACTCGTACGACACCGTCGACGCGGTGCTCGCCTTCCAGAAGGTGAACGGCCTCGCGCGAACAGGCCGGGTCACGCCGTCCGTCTGGCGCCGCCTCCAGATCCGCGCACGTCCCGCGGCCCGCGGTACCGCTTCGGGCATCACATCGAGGTCGACAAGACGCGAGCAGGTGCTCTTCGAGGTCGACCACGGACGCGTCGTCCGGGTCGTGCACGTCTCGACCGGCGCGACGGGCAACACCCCGGTCGGCCGCTGGCGCATCTACAGCAAGGTCCCGGGCACGCTCCCGACGGGAATGTTCGACTCGAACTTCTTCCTGCGCGGGTTCGCGATCCACGGCTACCCGTCCGTGCCCACGTATCCCGCCTCCCACGGCTGCGTGCCGCACGCCGATCTGGGCGGCCCCGATCCTCTTCGCCTCGAGCTACTACGGCGAGACGATTTACATCTACTACTAGCGACTGGTTCTGGACTCTTCTTCGCCGACCGCGAACTGGTCCGGGGAGACATCGTCGAGGAAGCGCTTGAACTCGTCGATCGATCTCCTCCTCGTTCACCTCTTCGCCCTCGAACTCGATCGCCGACTCCTCGATCACGTCGTCGGCGGCGAAGATCGGCGCCTCGGCCCGGACGGCGAGCGCGATCGCGTCGGACGGCCGCGAGTCGATCTCGACCTCGGAGCCGTTCTGCTGAACCGTGATCGACGCGTAGAACGTGCTCTCCTTGAGCTCGGTGACGGTGATGCGGATCGACCTGCGCGTCGAGCTGCTCGAGCATGTCGGCGACGAGGTCGTGGGTCATCGGCCGCGGCGTCGAGGCGCCCTGGAGCTTCATCAGGATCGCGGCGGCCTCGGGGTGGCCGATCCAGATCGGAAGGAACCGGTTGCCGTCGGCGGTCTTCAGCAAGACGATGGGCTGCTTGCTGCCCAGGTCGAAACTCACCCCGTAGATGACCATTTCCTGCATGCCTGACCTCGTTTCATCTTAGCGCCGGGCTCCGGCCCGTCCGTCCCCCTCAAGGGGTACCGACGCCTGGCTACAATCGAACGCCCCCGGGCGATTAGCTCAGTTGGTTAGAGCGCCGCTCTGATAAGGCGGAGGTCCGTGGTTCGAATCCACGATCGCCCGAGATGTCCGGCGCATGCCCGCCAGAGGCGGGCGCGCTAACACCTGTCGATGCCTGCGGCAGGCAAAGGCGCGCCGCAGCAGCGAAGACCGACGCCGTGCTCACGACTTCTAAGACCGACGATCCGTACTGCCCGGCGTAAACTGTTCGCGCCGGATTCGGCGTGGATGCTTAGTGCAAGACCTGCGTGCGGTGCAGGTAGTCGTCCACCGCCAGCAGAAACGCCTCGTCCCGGGCGATCTCGCTCAGCGTTCCCTTCGTGAAGTCGTCCAGCGTCCGTGCGTTCCCGCCAGCTCGACGAGGAACGTCCCCAAGCCGGCCCTCCTGGGACATCGCCGCCATGCGCGAGAAGATCGTCCGCGCCTCGGCGTCCTGCGAGATCGCCTCCAGAGACTCGAGATCCGTCGAGCCATTCGCCGAACATCAGCGGGCCGCCGCTTCCAGGGCTTCGGCAGCTCCTCGAGCTGAACCTCGCTCTCGACCGGGATCTCGAGGCCCGCGCGCGCTGACGCGGGCACGGAAGCCCGTCAGGCGCTCGGCGGCGATCTTCACTCGCTCGCGCGACCTGCGGATCGGCAGGCGGGCCGGCGCCGCCGCTTCGTCGCCGCGCCCGACCAGCGCGCCTCGCGCTCCGCGGCCCGCACGGACAGCCCCTGCCGCACGATCTTGCGCGCGAGCCGGCGCCGTGCCTCGTTGTCCGGCACCGCGAGCACCGCGCGCGCATGACCCTCGGTCAGCTCGCCGCGTTCGACCATCGCGAGGATGTCGTCGGAGAGCTCGAGCAGGCGCAGCCGGTTCGAGACTGCCGGCTTCGATGCGCCGACGCGCTCGGCGATGTCGCCCAGCGAGAGGTCGAACTCGTCGACGAGCACGGCGAAGGCGCGCGCCTCTTCGATCGGCGTCAGCTCCTCGCGCGCGACGTTCTCGACGAGCCCGAGCAGAAGCGCGTCGCGATCGGCCGCGTCGCGAATCAAGGGCGGGCAGCGTCTCCAGGTTCGCCTCGCGCGCCGCCCGCCAGCGCCGCTCGCCCGCGACGAGCTCGTAGCCCCCGGCGGCACGTGGGCGCAGGACGACCGGCTGGATGATCCCCTGCGCCCGGATCGACTCCGGCGAGCGCCAGCGTCGTCTCGTGCTCGAAGCGCTTCCGCGGCTGCCGCGGGTTCGGGTGGATCTGGTCGACCGGAACGTGCGCGCAGCTCGGCGCCGCCGGCGCCGCCGATCAGGACCTCGAGCCCGCGGCCCAGGCCTCGCGCCGTTCAGGGACGGTCGACAAGCTCCATCGCCACCTTCCAGTAGGCCTCCGCGCCGGCCGAGCGCGGGTCGTAGGTGATCACGGGCTGCCCGTGGCTCGGCGCCTCGGCGATCCGGACCGACCGCGGCACGCGCGCGCGGAAGAGCAGCGGGCCGAAGTGCGCGCTCGAGCTCCGCGGCCACGTCGGCGGACAGCTTCGTCCGCGCCGTCGACCATCGTCAGGATCACGCCGGCGAGCGCGAGACTGCGGGATTGAGCCGCGTCGCGGATCAGCGCCGAGCGAGCTGACGAGCTGCGACAGGCCCTCGAGCGCGTAGTACTCGGCCTGCACTGGGACGAGCACGCGGTTCGCGGCCGCGAGCGCGTTGACGGTGAGCGGCCCGAGCGAGGGCGGGCAGTCGACGAAGACGAACGCGTGCGTGTCGGCCGCCGGGCGCGAGCGTCTCGGCGAGAAGCGCTCGCCGTCGCCGCGGCGCGCCAGCGTCCGCGGCCGTTCCGGCGAGATCCGGCTTGGACGGGATCAGGTCGAGGTTCTCGAAGCGCGTCGGCCTCGCGAGCTCGCTCGGCGGGGCGCCGTCGAGCAGGTCGCAGCTGGACGTGCCGTTCGCGCTGCTCGCCGAGGCCCGAGGTCGCGTTCGCCTGCGGGTCGAGATCGACGAGCAGCACGCGCTCGCCCGCCTTCGCGAGGCAGGCGGCGAGGTTGACCGCAGTGGTCGTCTTGCCGACCCCGCCCTTCTGGTTGGCGACGGCGTAGATCCGCCCGGGCACGCAGCCCATTCTGATCAGGCGAGAGGACGTTTCCGGGCCAGGCCGGGCCGTCTCGGGAAACCCGCTGGAGTGGGGGCGATTTTGCGCGCGACGGCCAAACCGCCCCGCTCCTCCACGGTCGAGCCGCCGAGCTGCTCCGACACCCGCGAGAGCGCGCCGAGATCGGCAGACGGACCCGAGCCAGAGCACGGCCGCGCCTCCCTCGCGATACGAGCGGCAGGGCCCACTCGAGCGCGACCGCGGGCGGGGCGAGCGCCTTCGCGAGCGCTACGCCGAAACTGATCCGGTCTCCTGCTCCTCGGCGCGACCGCGCACCACGGTCACGTTCGGGAACTCCGCCGCCGCGTGCTCGAGGAACGCGGCCTTGCGCAGCGTTCGAGTCGAGCAGCGTCACCTCGCGGTCGGGCAGGCTCGCGGCGAGGACGAGCCCCGGCGACCCGTTTCCCGAGCCCACGTCGACGATCGGCCCGTCGAAGGCGCGCACGACCTCGACTCCGCGCAGCGCATCGTCGACGAGCATCGCCCAGGCCTCGTCGCGATCCTCGATCGCCGTCAGCCCGGGCGTGGCCGAGTACTGAGTCGAGCCAGCGCTCGGAGCCGAGAATCGGTCAACCGCGCGGGCGTGATCACGACGTAGCGATTGGGCTCCGTGCCCTCGCTACCGGTCTCGACGCCGTCGAACGCCTTCGAGCCGCAGGTGCACGGTCTTCCGCTCGACCGCGGTCATCGGCTCGAGCTCGACCGCCGAGTGGGTCGCGAGCGCCTCTCTCGGCGCTTCGCACCGCGAGCGACTCGAGAGCCGCGCGGCGCCGCTCCCGGTAGCCGGCCGCGTCCGACGACGACGTCCTTGCGGTCGTCCGGGACGGGAGCGCCAGACGATCGCGTTCGCGAGGTACTGGATCGCGTCGATCGTCTGCCCGTGCTTGCCGATCAGGAGGCCGAGGTTCGAGCCGGAGCACGACGCCGTCACCGTCTCGTCGTCCTCGAGGATGTCGATCCGGCAGCGCACGCCGATCCCGGCGGTGATGCGCTCGAGCAGGTCGCGCACGTCTCGCGGCGAGCTCGCTGTCGCCGTCCGTCGAGTCCTGCGCAGCGCGTCCGGCGTCGACCATGAGCGACGACCCGGGCCGGCGCGTAGCCCACACCGAGCAGCCCGCGCTCGCCCTCGGAGACGACCTGGAACCGAACGGCGCCCTTGTCGAGCCCCGGATGGAGCTTCTCGAGCTCGCGGAGCGCAGCCCACTTCGCCTCGCCGACGGTCTCGCCGGTCGCCTCGACCTGGCGGAGGTCCTCCATCACCGCCTTGCCTTCCGCTTCTTCCGCTTGCACGCGGCGCGGAGGCGCAGGCGGCGCGGCCGGCTTGGCCTCCGCAGGCTCCGCGGCCGCCGTCGCTGCTCTCCGGCTCCGACTTCGGCGGTGTGCCGGACGATCGCTTCGGCGGCGGCTTCGCCTTCGGCATCAGCTGCCGCGTGACGAGGCCCTGGCCGACCGTCCAGAGGTTCGTCGTCACCCAGTAGATGACGAGCCCGACCGGGAAGTTGACGATCACGGGACGAAGGCGACCGGCAGGATCATCATCATCGTCCGCTGCGTCTTGTCCATCGTCGTCGACATGAAGTACGTCGACGCGAGCTGGCTGCCGACGTAGATCGCGAGCAGCAGGTAGCCCGACCAGTGCGCGTTCGCGTGGGCCGTGATGTCAGGGACGAGGCCGCCGAACCAGGACGAGGCTTCCGGCCGGCGGGTGCTTCGAGAACTGGCGCAGCACGAGGTAGAGCGCGATGAAGACGGGGAACTGGACGAGGAGCGGCAGGCACGGAGCGGCCGGATTGACCCGGTTGTCCCGGTAGAACTTCATCAGCTCCTGGTTCCGCTTCTCCTTGTCGTGCTTGTAGCGCTGCTGGATCGCCTTCATCTCCGGCATGTGCGCCTGCATCGCCTGCATCGAGTGGATCTGCTTGACCGCGAGCGGCACCATCAGCAGCCGCACCATCACGGTCAGCGCGACGATCGCCCAGGCCCACGGGAGGCCGATCGTCCCGTGCAGCCACTCGAGGATGTTGCGGAGGACGTCCTCGAGCGGGGTGAGGATCGAGAACAGGATCATTTGAAGAGCCTCTGCTGCTCGACGTGGTCGACCCCGCCGAGGCTCCACGGGTTACAGCGGAGCAGTCGCCAGCCGGCGAGGATCACGCCGCGCACGAGCCCGTAGCGCTGCGCAGCGCGTCGATCGCGTACTGCGAGCAGGACGGGTGGTACTTGCAGCCGCCCGGGAAGAGGACGCCGAGCGTGTAGCGGTACGCGTAGACGAGGCCGATCCCGAGATACGAGGGCAGGCGCAGGATCTGGAGTCACGCCGCAGCCTTCCCGAGCACCTCGTCGACCCGCTCGCCGAGCCAGTCGAAGCCCTTCGCCTCCGTGCCCTCGACGAGCCCGGGCCGCACGATCAGCACGTAGTCGTGCGCCTGGCGGAAGCGTGTCGAGCCGCGCGCGCCAGAGCTCGCGCAGCTGGCGCTTGATCTTCGAGCGGACGACTGCGCCGCCGGTCCCCTTCGGCACCGCGATCCCGAGCCGCGGGTCGTCGCCGTCCTCACGCGGAAACCAGTACAGGACGATGAACCGCGTCGAGGTTGAGCGCCCGTGCCGATAGACGGCATCGAAGTCCCTGGAGCGGGAGAGGCGGTTCCTACGCTGCAAGTTGTCGTTTACGCGGAGAGCCGCTTGCGGCCTCGAGCACGGCGTCGCTTCAGGATCGCGCGGCCGGCCCGCGTCGACATGCGCGCGCGAAATCCGTGCTGCCGCTTCCTGCGGCGTACGTTCGGCTGGTAGGTGCGCTTCACGGTGAGAGGTGAGAGAAAAAGAGGAACGAGCGCCCTTTTTGCATGGGCGTCGGGCCAGTATAGACGAGCCCTCTGTACCCGCGTTATCCACAGCTCGGCCGGTGTTTACAGCTTTGAAAAATCGCTGCGCGGAGGCGGCTAGGGGACGCTAAGCACGGTCGCCCGAGGGTGTGTTGTCCACACCTGTGGAGGATCCATGTGGATGCAGAAGAAATCTCCTGCAAATCTCGATAGTATTTGCCCACGGCGACCCTCCTTGTGACCCCTGGAGGACGCTGTTATGCTCGCCACTCCTTCCCCTGAGCGAGGAGTTCACCCGGCGTTGGCGCGCCAGCAAGAGTTGACAGCAGACAGCCTCTGGACTGAGGTATCGGACCGGCTCAAGGGAGCGCTCAACGACACGACGTTCGGCACCTGGTTCGGCGATGTCTCAGCCCGGGAGTTGAACGAGCGCGCGTTCGTGCTCTCGGTCCCGAACGACTTCACCCGGGACTGGATCGAGGGGCATTTTCTCGACCTGATCGGCGCGGCTGTCCGCGACGCGACCGGCGACCAGAAGGAGATCCAGCCTCTTCGTCGAGCGCGAGGTCGAGCCGTCCGGCCCGATCGAGGATGCGCCGAAGCAGACGGCCCGCCGCGACGTTCGAGATGAGCCAGAAGTACACGTTCGACTCGTTCGTGATCGGCTCGTCGAACCGGTTCGCGCACGCGGCCGCGCTCGCGGTCGCCGAGGCGCCGGCCCAGGCGTACAACCCGCTCTTCATCTACGGCGGCACGGGCCTCGGGAAGACGCACCTGCTGCAGGCGATCGGCCAGTACGTCGGCGCGCATTCGCGCGCGCTCTCGGTGCGCTACATCACGAGCGAGACGTTCATGAACGACTTCATCAACTCGCTCCGCGACAAGCGGATCGAGGGCTTCAAGCAGCGCTACCGCACCTACGACCTGCTGCTGATCGACGACATCCAGTTCCTCGAGCACAAGGAGCGGATCCAGGAGGAGTTCTTCCACACGTTCAACTCGCTCTACGAGGCCGGCCGGCAGATCGTGATCTCCTCCGACCGCCCGCCGCGCGAGATCTCGACGCTCGAGGAGCGCCTGCGGTCGCGGTTCGAGTGGGGGCTGATCACCGACATCCAGCCGCCCGACCTCGAGACGCGCATCGCGATCCTGCGCAAGAAGGTGAAGACGGACGGGATCCACGTGCCCGATCCGCAGGTGCTGACCTTCATCGCCGGCCGCGTGTCGACGAACATCCGCGAGCTGGAGGGCGCGCTCACGCGAGTCGTCGCGTTCTCGAGCCTGACCGCGCGGCCGATGACCGTCGAGCTCGCCCAGGACGTGCTCAAGGACGTGTTCCCGCAGGGCGAGGCGCCCGAGGTCTCGATCGAGCGCATCCAGACGGCGGTCTCGGACCGCTTCGGCCTCTCGATGGAGGAGCTCTGCGGCGACCGGCGCTCGCAGAACATCGTCTATCCGCGACAGGTCGCGATGTACCTCTCACGCGAGCTCACGGACGCGTCGCTGCCGAAGATCGGCCGTGAGTTCGGAGGCCGCGACCACACGACCGTGATCCACGCAACCTCGAAGATCGCGCGCATGATCCGCGAGGACAGGTCTGTCTACAACCTTGGTGCAAGAGCTGACCGCGAGGGTCAAGCAAACCCGCTAGATCTGGGGAAACCTGGACACCGCCCCGCACGACATGTTCAAAACCGCCGCTTCCCCACAGGACACGTCCCCAGGGCAAACCTGCTGCCCGCCTCAGCGAATACCATCTTCCCCAGAGTCCACACCCCTTACTGCTACTACGACCTTTCTTTTAAATGACTGAGATAGAAACTGCTGTTGGATCGGCCGTGAAGGTCACCTGCCCCAAGGACGAGCTCACCCGCGCGCTGGCGGTTGTCGGACGAGCGGTCTCGACGCGTGCGAGCGTTCAGGTGCTCGGTGGGGTTCTCCTGCGCGGCGGCGAGGGATCGCTCGAGTTGGCCGCCACCGATATGGAGCTCTCGCTGCGCCTGTCGGTCGAGGCGCAGGTCGAGGGTCAGGGTGCGGTCGTCGCGCCCGGGCGGCTCCTGGTCGACCTCGCGCGACTGCTGCCTGACAGCGAAGTGGTGCTCGAGCATCGCGCGGAGCAAGGTGTGCTCGAGATCACGTGCGGGCCGGCCGCGTACAAGCTGAACACGTACAGCGCCGAGGACTTCCCGAAGCTGCCCGAAGTCGAGGGCGCTCAGACCTTCACCGTCGACAACGCCGCCTTCCTCGACACGGTCACGAAGGTCGCCCGCGCCGCGTCGCGTGACGAGTCGCGCCCGGTGCTGACCGGGCGTGCTCGTCCGCTTCGAGGGCTCGAACCTCGTCATGGCCGCGACCGACTCGTACCGGATGTCGGTCAAGACGACCGAGCTCGATCGAGGCCGCAGGCGCCGAGCTCGAGGCGATCGTCCCCGCGCGGGCGCTGACCGAGCTCTCGCGGATCGCACAGGACGCCGCCGAGCTCCGGATCGGCGTCCAGGAGAACCACGTCGTGTTCGGCGCCGGAGACGTCTGGCTGACGACGCGGCGGATCGACGGCCAGTTCCCGAACCACAAGCAGCTGATTCCCGAGACCTTCGAGCACGAGATCGCGCTGCCCCGAGAGGAGTTCCTCGAGGTCGTACGGCGCACTGTCCGTGATGGCCCAGCGGAACTCGCCGCTCCGGCTGCGGTTCGCCGAGGGTGAGGTGACGATCTCGGCGCAGACCCAGGACGTGGGCGAGGCGAAGGAGTCGCTGCCGGTGCCGTTCTCGGGAGAGCCGCTCGAGATCGGGTTCAACCCGGAGTTCCTGCGGGACGGGCTCGAGTCGGTGGACACGGACGAGATCGCGCTGCGGCTGATCAGCCCGCTCCGCCCGGGTCTCCTGCGCTCCGAGGCCGAGAACTTCTCGTACCTGATCATGCCGATCCGCCTGGCCGGCTGATCGTCCGGGAGTCACGCTCCGCGACTTCCGCTCGTACGCGTCGCTCGAGCTGGAGCTGTCCTCCGGGCTCGTGCTGGCCGTCGGCCGGAACGGCGCGGGCAAGACGAACCTGCTCGAGGCGATCCACGTCGGGACGCAGGGCTTCTCGCCGCGAAGCCGGAACGATGCCCAGCTCGTCCGCTTCGGCGCGGAGGCGCGCGGAATCGAGCTGGCCGGCGATCGCGCCGGCTCGCGGCTGGAGATCGAGATCGCGCCTGCGCCGGGCGAGGCGAAGAGCGCGTCGCTGAACGGCGCGCGCCCTGCGCGCGGCCGAGCAGCTCCGCTCCGAGGTCTCGACGCTCGTGTTCACGCCCGACCGGCTCGTCGTCGTCAAGGGCGGGCCGGCGGCGCGGCGGGCGTACTTCGACCGTGCTGCTGGGGCGCCTGCTTCCCGGCTCGCGGCGCGCTGCCCGCCGAGTACGGCGCGCGCCGTGGCGCAACGGAACGCGGCGCTGCGCCGAGGGTCGCGATCGGCGCTCTCCTCGCGACGACGCCGTCTCGCCGTGGACGGAGCAGCGTCGCCGAGTCTCGGCGCAGCGCCTGGTCGAGGCTCGCGGCGGAGACGATCGGCGCTCTCGCCCGCGCTGTTCGCCGAGCGCGCCGACGAGCTCGGCCTGCCCACGGCGGCGAGCTGCGCTACGACGCCGACCCGCCGACGCAGCCGAGGCGCTCGAGGCGCGGCTCGACGACGACCTCGACCGCGGCACGACCGGGCTCGGGGCCGCACCTGCGACGACATCGAGGTGCCGCCGACGACCGCGACCTGCGCCGGTTCGGCTCGCAGGGCGAGCAGCGCCTCGCCGTGCTGTCGCTGATCCTCGGCCGAGGCCGCGCTGCTGGCCGAGCGCGGCCCGGCGCCCGCCGCTTCTGCTGCTCGACGACGTCTTGTCCGAGCTCGACGAAGGACGCCGCGGCGCTTCGCCGAGCGCGCTGGCCGGGCCGGGCCAGACGCTGATCACGGCGACTCGCCGCGTCAGCCTTGCCTGCGGAGCCTGCGCAGCTCGTCGAGGTGACGCCGGGAGCGCGCGAGATGACGCGGACCGCATCGGCGCCGACGTTCAGCGCGAGCTGCGCGCTTCGGACCGGCCGAGGCATGGCCGAGATCGTGCGCGCGCTGGCCGGCCGCGGTCGGAGAGCAGATCGCGCGCAACGCGTGGCCGGCGCGGCTCGCCCGCGACGGCACGCTTGCACGTCGCGACGTGCCTCTCGGCCTGGGCGTTCGAGCTGGCGCAGCTCGAGCCGCGATGCTCCGCGGCGCTGCGAGAGGCGCTCGGCGACGACGCGCTCGCCGAGCGCTACGGTTCGCTCCCGGTACAGCTCCCGGAGCCGGTCTCGCAGGAGCTCGAGAGCCGTCGCAGGCGGCGTCGCGAGCGACTCCGGCGAGCGTGAGCTGGCCGCCGCGGCTGGCCGCGGGATCGAGGATGAGAACCTGCGGAAAGCTTGTTGCGAAGAGCGGCGCTATGCGAGCCTCGCCAAGGCCCGACTGACGGCCGGTGGATCTGGTAGCACTGTGGGTAGCCCGAAAAGCGAAGATTTGCAGGGCTTTTTTAATGGCAGAAGCGAGCTTACACAGCAAAGAGACATCACTGTTCTCGAGGGCCTCGAGCCGGTCCGGCTGCGCCCGGGCATGTACATCGGCTCGACGGGCTCCGCGCGGCCTCCACCACCTGGTCTACGAGGTGGTCGACAACTCGGTCGACGAGGCGCATGGCGGGCCGCGCCGACCTGGATCGAGGTGACGCTCCACCCGGACAACTCGGTGACCGTCAGCGACAACGGCTCCGGGATCCCGACCGACGTCATGCACGACCAGGGGCTCCCGGCCGCTGACGGTCGTGCTGACGCAAGCTGCACGCCGGCGGCAAGTTCGGCGGCGAGGGCTACAAGGTCTCCGGCGGCCTGCACGGCGTCGGCGTCTCGGTCGTGAACGCGCTCTCCGGCGTGGCTGCATCGTCGAAGTGAAGCGCGACGGCAAGGTCTTACCGCCAGGAGTTCGCGCGCGGCGAGCCGACGACCGACCTGAAGACGGTCGGCGACGACGAAGGAGATCGGGCACGACGATCACGTTCCTGCCCGACCTCGGAGATCTTCGAGGAGCTCGAGTGGTCGAGTCGAGACGCTCGTGCAGCGCCTGCGCGAGACGGCGTTCCTGACCAGCGGGCCTGCGCATCACGCTCATCGACGAGCGCGCAGGGCGACGAGCGGCACGAGTTCCACGCCGAGGGCGGCATCCGGGACTTCGTCGCGCTACGTGAACGACGTCGAAGGACCCGTCCACAAGCACATCGTCTACTTCGAGGGCGACGAACGGCGACCAGCCGAGACGGCCAGGTCGAGGTCGCGATGCAGTGGAACACGTCCTACGTCGAGTCGGTCTTCTCGTTCGCGAACAACATCAACACCCACGAGGGCGGCTCGCACCTCTCCGGCTTCAAGGCCGCGCTGACGCGCACGCTGAACGACTACGCGCGCAAGAACGGCCTCCTGAAGGAGAAGGACGACAACCTCGAGGGCGAGGACGTCCGCGAGGGGCTCGCCGCCGTGATCTCGGTCAAGCTGCGCGACCCGCAGTTCGAGGGGCAGACGAAGACGAAGCTCGGCAACGCCTGGGTGCGCGGGCCTCGTCGAGCAGACGCGTCAACGTCAGAGCTCGCCGAGTTCCTCGAGGAGAACGCCGACCGAGGCGAAGCCAGATCATCAACGAAGGCGCTCGCCGCGCGCAGCGCGCGGCAGGCTGCCCGCAAGGCCCGCGAGCTGACGCGCGCAAGAGCGCGCTCGAGAGCATGTCGCTGCCGGGCAAGCTCGCCGACTGCTCGATCAACGATCCCGAGCTCTGCCGAGCTGCTACCTCGTCGAGGGCAACTCGGCCGGCGGCTCCGGCGATCGATGCGCGCGACCGCACGCTTCAGGCGATCCTGCCGCTGCGCGGCAAGGTGATCAACTCCGAGAAGAACCGGATCAACAAGGTGCTCTCGAACGCGGAGATCCAGGCGATGATCACCGCGATCGGCACCGGGCATCGGCGACGAGTTCGACCTCGAGAAGCTCCGCTACCACCGCGTGATCGTGATGACCGACGCCGACGTCGACGGCTCGCACATCCGCACGCTGATCCTCACGTTCCTCTACCGGCAGATGCCGGAGCTCGTCGAGCGCGGATACGTCTACATCGCCGGTCGCCGCCGCTCTACCGCGTGAAGATCGGCGAGCCGGGAGCAGTACGTCGAGAAGGAGTCGCAGTTCGAGGAGCATGCTCGTCGCGCGAGCGGATCGAAGGACATCGTCGTCTCCGACCGGACGGCGCCGAGCCGAAGCTGACCGAGGCCCGCTGCGGGCCGGTTCACGCAGGCGCTGAACGAGTTCGAGGGCTGGGCTCAGCGCGCCTGCGCGCCGACTTCGGCAGCGCGGCCGCGGACTTCGTGATCGGCGCACCGGCTCGTCGAGCACGACATCGACGACGCGCCGGCGACGATCGCGGCGACGCTCCTGTCGCGATCGGCGCCGAACGGCTACGAGCTCGTCGATCGTCGAGCGCGACGACGACGAGTCGTCCGCGATCAAGGTCGATCGAGGCCGAGACGAGCGCCGCCAGCCACGTCGACGATCCCGGCGAGCTGCTCGCCTCGCCGGTCTACGCGAACCTGCGCGCGCGCGTACGCGCGAGCTCGTCGAGATCGTCGGCCTGCCGCCGTTCACCGTCACGCTCGGCAAGAAGCACGCGCACGGCGCGAGACGTTCGACGGGCTGCGCCACGAGGCGCTCGACGCTCGCGAAGGAGGGCATCCAGCGTCGGCCGCTTCAAGGGCCTCGGCGAGATGAACGCCGGAGCAGCTCTGGGGAGACGACGATGGACCCGGCGAAGCGCGATGCTGATCCGCGTCGAGGTCGAGGACGCCGCCGCCGCCGACCGGATGTTCTCGATGCTGATGGGCGACCAGGTCGAGCCGCGGCGCGCTGTTCATCGAGCAGAACGCGAAGGACGTGCAGCTTCCTCGATGTCTGAGCTGCGACACGGGCGGCCTCGGCGCGGGCCGCATCGAGCCGCGCGAGCTCGAGCAGGAGATGCGCTCGAGCTTCCTCGACTACGCGATGAGCGTGATCGTCGGCGCGCGCGCTGCCGGACGTGCGCGACGGCCTGCAAGCCGGTGCACCGGCGCGTGCTCTACGGCGATGCACGAGGCCGGGCATGCAGCCGAACCGGCCGTACGTGAAGTGCGCGCGCGTCGTCGGCGACGTGATGGGCACTACCACCCGCACGGCGACTCGGCGATCTACGACACGCTCGTCCGGCATGGCGCAGCCGTTCTCGCTGCGCTACCCGCTCGTCGACGGGCAGGGCAACTTCGGCAACGATCGACGACGACCCGCCGGCGGCGATGCGCGTACACCGAGTGCCGGCTCACGCGGCTCGCGACCGAGATGCTGCGCGACATCGACGCGGACACCGTCGACTTCGGGCCGAACTACGACGAGTCGCGCCGCGAGCCCGTCGTGCTGCCGTCGCGCTTCCCGAACCTGCTCGTCAACGGCTCGCCGGGCATCGCCGTCGGCATGGCGACGAACATCCCGCCGCACAACCTCGGCGAGGCGATCGACGCGCTCGTCGACGCTGATCGACAAGCCCGAGCGCGAACGTCGAGCGACCTGATGCAGCACGTCAAGGGCCCGGACTTCCCGACCGGCGGCGATCATCGTCGGCCGCGACGGGATCCGCGACGCGTACCGCACGGGCCGCGGCCGGATCGTGATGCGCGCCCGCGCGCACATCGAGGAGCTGCGCGGCGGCAAGACCGCGATCATCGTCACCGAGCTGCCCTACGGCGTGAAGAAGGGCGGCGACTACGGCGTGATCAAGAAGATCGCCGACCTCGTCAACGAGAAGGTGATCACCGGAGGTCTCCGACGTCGACGACCACTCCGACAAGACCGGGCATGCGCATCCAGATCGACCTGAAGCGCGACGCGATCCCGCAGGTCGTCCTGAACAAGCTCTTCAAGCACACGGCGCTGCAGGCGACGTTCGGCTACAACGCGGTCGCGCTCGTCGACGGCGTGCCGCGGACGCTCGTCGCTGCGCGAGCTCGCTCGGCCACTACCTCGACTTCCAGCGCGAGATCGTCACGCGCCGGCTCGAAGTACGAGCTGCGCAAGGCCGAGGCCCGCGCGCACATGTCCTGCGGGCTACCTGATCGCGCTCGACAACCTCGACGCGGTGATCGCGCTGATCCGCGGCGCCGCCGACACCGACGACGGCGCGCGACGGGCCTGATGGAGGCGCTTCGAGCTCTCCGAGATCCAGGCCCAGGCGATCCTCGACCTCCGCCTCGCGCGCGCTGACCGGCGCTCGAGCGCAAGCGAGGTCGAGGACGAGTACGCGGACCTCGCAGGAGCGGATCGCCGAGCTGCGCGCGCATCCTCGGCGACGAGGCGAGGATCGACGCGCTGATCCGCGAGGAGCTGCTCGAGATCAAGGAGCATCTACGGCAAGAACGACGACCGGCGCACGGAGATCATCGCCGGCCGAGGAGCGAGCTCGAGCTCGAGGACATGATCGCCGAGGAGGACATGGTGATCGCGATCACGCGCTCGGGCTACATCAAGCGCCTCCCGGTCACGACCTACCGCGAGCAGCGCCGCGGCGGCATCGGCGTCATGGGGATGGACCTGAAGGACGACGACTACATCGAGCACCTGTTCGTCGCCTCGACGCACGACTACGTCCTCTTCTTCACGAACGTCGGCAAGGTCTACCGGCTCAAGGTGCACGAGCTGCCGCTCGGGTCGCGCCAGTCGAAGGGCCGCGCGATCGTCAGAACCTGCTGCCGTTCCGCCAGGACGAGCAGGTGCGCGCGGTGATCCAGACGCGCGACTTCGAGGAGGCCAAGTACCTCGTCTTCGCGACGAAGAACGGGCATCGTCAAGAAGACGGAGCTCGCCGCGTACAACACGCCGCTCAAGGCCGACGGGATCATCGCGATCAAGATGCGCGAGGGCGACGAGCTCGTCGGCGTCCGCCACTCGACCGGCGAGGACGACATCCTGCATGGTCTCGCGCAAGGGCCAGGCGATCCGCTTCCAGCGAGCAGGACGTCCGGCCGATGGGCCGCGCACGCGCCGGGCGTGCAGGGCATGAAGCCTGCGCGCGGGCGACGAGGTGATCGCGGCCGACGTGATCGCCGCAGGACGACGCCGATCTGCTCGTCGTGACCGAGAACGGCTACGGGAAGCGCACGACGCGTCGCCGACTACCCGCGTCAAGGGCCGCGGCGGCCTGGGCGTGAAGACCGTCCAGCTGACCGAGGCGCGCGGCCACCTGGTCGGCGCGCGCATCGTGCGCGACGGCTACCAGGTGATGCTGATCTCGAACGGCGGCACGGTGATCAAGATGCCCGGTCGACGACGTCAAGCGGCTCGGCCGCGTCGACGCAGGGCGTGATCGTGATGCGGCTGCGCGAGGGCGAGCAGGTTTCCGCGCTCGCGCCGGTGGTCGAGGCGGACGAGGCTGAGGTCGCCGGAAGACGGCTCGAGTGCCGCGCGCCCGCGGACGACACGGCCTGAAGCGCCGCTGTTTCGGCGGCTTTCGCGCCGAAACCCTTCACAAAACGTGTTGAGAGCGATATATCTTCGCGCCGAGGGGTCGCTAGTCCTCGCCGGGAGAGGTATGGCCGCCAGCAGACAAGTAGACCTTCTAGAGCCGATCGACCTGGTCGGAGCACCTCGGCAAGGTCCAGCTCTACCTCGGTCAGGTTTGCCAGATCGCGGGCATCTCGAAGATGCAGCTCGACTACTGGACGAACAAGGCCCAGATCCCGACGCAAGGGCGGAAGCAGCGCATCTACGACATGGACGCTGTCGAGACGGTGATGCTGATCAAGCAGGCGAAGGACAAGGGCCTGAACCTCGGCGCGGCGATCGAAGCGGCGCGCCGCTTCCGCGAGCTGAACGCGTCAAGCCGGAGGCCGAGCCTACGCCCTGAGGCGTTGCGGCGGCCTCCTCCGGGGGCAGTGAGTTGACGTAGATCCCGGCGCTAACTCGAGCCCGGCGAAGACGGTCAGACGTCGGTACGAGCTCGATGTGCCAGTGCCCGCCCGTGTGCAGCCAGGCGTTGAGTGGGACCGGGCCTTCGGCTCCGCGTAGCCGGCGGATCGCATCGCGAAGGAGGAGGGCCGCGTCGACGAGGTCCTCCTCGCTGGGCTCGGCGGCGTGCCGGCTCAGGTGCGAGCACGAGCTCGTAGGGGCCCGGCCGGCGTGGCGCGGCGGAGCGCGACGACGTCTCCTCGAAGCGCGATCTCGAGGCGCTCTTCCGCAGGACGTCGCAGACGCCGCACCGCCCCGGTTCGAGCCTGGGCAGCTCCTCGAGCACGGCCGGCGGCGGCTCGCGCAGCCAGAAGAGCTGCGAGTGGCTGTGCGGCAGGCTCGAGCCGGCGACGCGGCCCTCGTTGAGCACGACCTGGACGTACGCGAACCCTTCGGCGCGACGCCGCCTGGCGGCGCGCGTACAGGGCCGTCGCGACGGCCTCGACCTCGCGCTCCTCCAGCTCGGCCAGCGAGCGGGCGTGCCGCGGCGTGTGCACGACGACCTCCTGCCGCTCGAGCGCCGGGTAGAGGTTCGGGACGACGCGGACCTGCCAGCCGGGAGTGTCCGGTCGGCCTCCGGCGGGCCGAGCGCGCATACGTCTCGGGCGGCGTGCGGTCCTCGCGTCCCTCGCAGAACGGGCACTCGTCGAGCTCGGCCTGGGTCGGCTCGGGATCGTGGGGTGGTCGACTCCCGGCCGCCGCGCCCGGGCAGGCGCGATCGCGACCGTTCGTCCTGAGATCGGGTCTCGCCTGAGGTCCGGCGTCAGGTCGTCGTCCCGCCGGCTCGCCGGGTCGCCTCGAGGAACGGCGTGAAGAGGTCGATCGGCACCGGAAGGACGATCGTCGACGAGCGCTCGGAGCTCGATCTCGAGCAGCGTCTGCAGGTAGCGGAGCTGGAGCGACGATCGGGTGCTCGCTCGATCACCGAGCGCGCGTCCTTCAGCCGCTCGGAGGCCTGGAACTCGCCCTCGGCGGCGATCACCTTCGCGCGCCGCTCGCGCTCGGCCTCGGCCTGCCGCGCCATCGCCCGCTGCATCCCCGTCGGGATCTCGACGTCCTTGACCTCGACGATCGAGACCTTGATCCCCCAGGGCGCGGTCGCCTCGTCGATGATCTCCTGCAGGATCGCGTTGATCTTGTCGCGCTCGGACAGCAGCTCGTCGAGCACGTGCTGGCCGAGGACGCGACCGCAGCGTCGTCTGCGCGATCTGCGACGTCGCGACCATGAAGTTCTCGATCTGCACGATCGCCTCCTTCGGGTCGATGATCCGGAAGTAGGCGACCGCGTTCACGCGCACCGGGACGTTGTCCTTCGTGATCACCTCCTGCGGCGGGACGTTCAGCGTCACCGTCCGCAGGTCGACCTGCACCATCTTGTCGACGATCGGGATCAGGAGGAAGAGGCCCGGGCCCTTCGGCTCGGCGACTGCAGCCGGCCGAGCCGGAAGATGACGCCCCGCTCGTACTCGCGCGCCACGCGCACGGACGCGGCGAGGAGGATCAACACGAAGACGGCGATTGCTGCGACTGCGATCAGGGCGGCCACGGAGCGCGAATCCTATGTGACCGGAACCGGCTGCTCGCCGGCTCGACTCCGAGGACGAGCTCGTCGTCGATCGAGTCGACTTCGAACGCGCGCCGCCTCGGGCGGAGCGGCTCGTCGTTGAGCGGGCGCGTCCAGAGCTCGCCGCGCACGAAGACCGTTCCGACTGGAGCGAGCGCGTCGCGGACGACGCCGAGCCTGGCCGACGAGCTCGCTCGTGCCCGGTCACGACCGGCGCTCGCCGTGCCTGGAGCGATCTTGATCGCGGCGAAGCCCATCAGGCCGCGCGATCGCCGCGGCCATCGCGATCACGGCGGGCAGCGAGACCTGGTACGTGTTCGCCGGCGGGCTCGAAGAGCAGCATCGCGCCGAGCACGAAGCGAGACTGCTCCCGCCGAGGGTGATCGCGCCGTGGGTCGGGACGAACGCCTCTGCGGCGAAGAACCCGAACGCCGAGCAGCATCAGCAGCGAGGCCGGCGGCGCTGATCGGCAGCACCTGCGAGGCCGAAGAGCGCCGAGGATGCAGGCTGATCGCGCCGACCGTGCCCGGGAAGATCAGCCCCGGGTTCCAGAGCTCGACGACCAGGCCGAGCGTCCCGATCGACATGAAGAGGACGATCAGGTTCGGGTCGATCAGCGTCGTCGAGGACCTTCTGCCAGAGGGACATGTCGACGTTCGGTGATCTCCGCGTCCTTCGTGTGCAGGACGATGCCCTTCGGCACCGTCTTCGTGCCGTCGACCTTGTTCAGCAGCTCGCGGCAGCGTCGGGGCCATGACGTCGATCACGTTCTTCTCGAGCGCCTCGGTCGCGCCGAGGTTCGAGGCATGTCGCACGGCTCGTCTGAGCCCAGGCCGGCGTTGCGGCCGTGGCTCTTCGCGAGCTGCGCTCAGGGAGGCGGCGGCGTCGTTGATCACCTTGCGCCGCAGGTCGGACTGGATGTTCCCGCCGCCGACGTCGATCGGCGTCGAGGAGCCGATGTTCGTCTGCGGCGCCATCGCGAGCAGGTCGGCCGCCTGGCTGATCCAGACCCCGGCGGAGGCCGCGCTCGAGACCCGGGCGGCGAGACGTAGACGATCACGGGCACCTTCGACGCGAGCTCGGCCTTCACGATCTTGCTGCATCGACGTGCTCGAGCCCGCCGGGCGTGTCGAGCAGGATCACGAGCGGCGTCGTAGTGGTCGTGGTTCGCGCGTGCGATCTGGTCGTTGATGTAGCCCTGCGTGACCGGATTGACGTCGTTCTCGAACTTGGCTGCGAGGACACGCGGCCGCGACGTCGTAGCTGAGGCGGTGGCGCAGACAACGAGAGCCGCGGCGGTCGCGACGAAAAAGCACCGCAAGAGCAGCCTTTTCACTTGTAAGAATTCTATCTGCGGCCTTGTCGCCGGCCCGGGACTCTGCTTCCGTAGTGGGGCCGCCCGATGAAGGTTCTTCGCCTAGTCCTTCTGCTGCTGGTCGTCTCCGCCGGGCACCGCGCTCGCCTCCGGGACGACGCTCGCCGCGCACGACGTGCGTCCCGGCGTCAATCGCCCGGTGCACAGGTTCGACCTGGTCGGGCTGCACTGGAAGGGCAGCGGGCGCCGTCTCGTTCGGACGCGAACCGTCGCGCGGCCGCTGGAGCGGCTGGCGCGACGCTGCGCCGCGAGGACGACGGGCCGGACGCGCGCACGCACGAGCTGCGCGCGAACGGGTGGCAGCTCGGCAGTCCCTACTGGACCGGGCCCTCCAACCGGATCCAGGTGCGCACGTTCGGCCGCGATCAGCCGCGTCCGCGCGTACTACGTCTGGAGCCCGGTCGGCAAGATCCGGCTGAGGACGGTCTCGAAGGCGGGCTCGCCGCTGATCATCACCCGGGCGAGCTGGCGCGCGGACGAGAAGATTCGTCGGCGCAAGAAGCCCGCCTACGCCGACGCGTTGCGCTTCGCGGTCGTCCACCACACGGCCGGCTCGAACTCGTACAGCCGCGCGCAGTCGGCCTCGATCGTGCGCGGGATCGAGCGCTACCACGTGCTCGCGAACGGCTGGGACGACATCGGCTACAACTTCCTCGTCGACAAGTACGGCCAGGTCTTCGAAGGCCGGTGGGGCGGTGTCGACCGGAACGTCGTCGGGGCGCACGCGCAGGGGTTCAACCAGGGCTCGGTCGGCGTCGCGCTGATCGGGACGTACGACTCGACCTCGATCACACCTGCGGCTCGCGCCGCGCTGATCCGGCTCCTCGCCTGGCGCCTGGACGTGGCGCACGTCGATCCGCTCTCGACCTTCAGTTGGCGCTCGACCGGAAACCCGAAGTTCCCGGCAGGGCGGCATGATCACGCTGCGCGACGATCTCGGGGCACCGGGACACCGGGTACACGAGCTGCCCGGGCAGCCAGCTCTACGGCGAGCTGCCGTCGATCGCGCGCGCCGTCTCGCAGACCGGCCTGCCCAAGATGTACTCCCCGCGGCCACGGGCGCGCCCGGCGAGCCCGTCCACTTCACGGGCAGGCTCACGGCAGTCGCTGCCGTGGTCGGTGACCGTGACGCAGACGGACGGGAACATCGTCGGCTCAGGGCCAGGGCGAGGGCACGGTCATCGACTGGACGTGGGACGCGCGGACGATCCCGGCCGGGAAGTACCTGTATGCGATCGACGCGGGGCCGACCGTTCGTCCGGCGACCGGCATCGTCACCGGCACGACGTCGCGCTCGATGCTGACCGCGCTGGCCAGCCTGGCGCTGTTCACGCCGAACGGCGACGGAAAGGCCGACTCGACGCTCGTTCGCTATCAGGTGCGCGAGCCGGCGATCGTCACCGGGACGGTCGTCGACGCGTTCGGGACCCGATCACGACGCTCTTCGTCGAGTCGAAGACCAACGGGTCGTACGCGTTCCGCTGGGACGCGACGGGGATCGCGGACGGGCGCTACGGGATCGTGCTGACGGCGCGGAACGCGATCGGGATCGAGACGACCGCCACGCTGGCGGTGATCGTGGATCGCACGACCGCCGGGTTCCAGGTCTCGCCGCAGGTCTTCTCGCCGAACAACGACGGCCGGCTGGACACGACGCGCTTCAGCTTCACGCTCGACAAGCCCGCCCGGGCGACGCTCACGATCCGCCGCGGGAAGCGGGCGGTCGGCCAGGTCTTCTCGGGCCAGCTCCAGCCTGGGCTCCAGTCGATCGACTGGAACGGCCGCTTCCGGCGCGGAGTCGGCGAGCACGAGTTCCGGGCCGACCTGCGGGTCACCTCGCCGGTGGCGACGGTCACGAGCACCGTGGCGTTCGCGACCGACACGACCGGTCCGAAGTTGAAACGCGTGGCCGTTATCGCCGCTTCGCTTCTCGATCAACGAGCCGGCCGACGTGACGGCCGTCTTCGACGGCACGAGATCGGTGACCGTTCGCCGGCTGCGTCCCGGGCAAGTTCACGTTTCCGGCCGGCGGCCCGTTCACGGCGTTCGCGGCCGTCGCCCGGGATTTCGCCGGCAACGACGGCCGGCCGATCAGGTACCCGTAGCCGCGACCCACTCGTCGTAGGCGCCGCTCGAGCCGGTCGAGGAGCTCGACGAGGAGCTCGACGCGGTCGACCTCGCTTCCCGTCTCGAGGAGGAGCGACGTCGCGGGAGGGTCGATGCCCTGCGGTAGGTCCGGCGCGGACACGTTCACGTTGATCCCGATCCCGAGCACGACCCGGCCGTCACGGGCCTCGGCGAGGATGCCCGCGGTCTTGCGTCCCGCGACCAGGATGTCGTTCGGGAGCTTGATCTCCGGGCGCCAGGCCGGTGACCTGCGCGATCGCTTCGGCGCCGGCCTGACCCGCGACGAGCGTCAGCTCCGGAAGCCGTGCGGTCTCGACGGGCGGTTCGAGCAGGAGCGAGAAGAGCAGGCTCACTCCCGGCGGCGACAGCCAGCGGCGCCTGAGCCGTCCGCGGCCCTCGGTCTGCTCCTCGGTCAGCGCGACCGCGCCTCGGAGTGCTCGTCTCCGAGCAGCCGCTGCGTCGACGGGCACACGTCGACGAAGACGTACGGATGCCCGAAACGCCCGCGCAGCCTGGGAACCACGGTTTCCGGCCTCAGTGACGAGGTCACGGCCATCTACACTAGGCCTCCCGTGCCGATTGCCGCCCCACTATCGCGCGCGGAGATCGAAGAGATCCTGCCGCATCGCGACCCCTTTCTCCTGATCGACGAAGTCGTCGAGCTGGAGCCGGGGCATCGTGTCGTTGCGCGGAAGCGCGTGCGCCCTGACGAGTGGTATCTCGCCGGGCACTTTCCGGGTCGGCCGATCATGCCGGGCGTCCTCATCGTCGAGGCGATGGCCCAGACCGGCGCGGTCGCGGTGCTCTGCAGCGAGGAGAACCGCGGACGGCTCGCGCTCTTCGCGGGAATCGACGGCGTGCGCTTCAAGCGGATCGTCGAGCCGGGCGACGAGCTCGAGCTGACGTGCGAGCTCGAGCGTGTGCGCGGGCCGATCGGCAGGGGCCGCGCCGAGGCGCGGCGTCGGCGGCGAGCTCGCGGCGCGCGGGACGCTGACGTTCGCCGTGGAGCAGTCGTGATCGGCAGCGCGACCTCGAACGGGCGCGTCTCGATCACGGGCATCGGCTCGCGTGCCCCTGAGCGCGTGATGACGAACGACGAGCTCGGCGCAGATGGTCGACACCTCGGACGAGTGGATCATGGAGCGCACCGGGATTCGCGAGCGCCGCGTCGCCGCGCCCGACGAGGCGATGTCCGATCTCGCGCTGCCGGCCTCGCTCGCCGCGCTCGAGCAGGCAGGCGTCAAGGCGTCCGACCTCGACGCTGATCGTGGTCGCGACCGTGACGCCGGACATGCTCTTCCCGTCGACGGGCGCGATCCTCGCCGATCGCTCGGCGCGAAGGACGCGGCCGCCTACGACCTGTCCGCGGGCTGCACCGGTTTCGTCTACGCGGTCGCGCAGGCGCACGCGATGGTCGCGAGCGGCCTCGCCGACCACGCGCTCGTCGTCGGCGGCGACGTCCTGTCGCGGATCGTCGACTGGAGTGACCGCAGCGACCTGCGTGCTCTTCGGCGACGGCGCGGGCGCGGTCGTGCTCGAGCGCGTGTCCGAGGGCGGCTTCCTCGGCTTCGAGCTCGGCGCCGACGGGTCGGGCGGGCAGCGAGCTGTACATACCTGCCGGCGGCTCGCGTCAGCCCGCATCGGCCGAGTCGGTGGCCGCGCGCCAGCACTTCGCGAAGATGAACGGGCGCGAGGTCTTCAAGTTCGCGACGCCGTGTGCTCGTCGATCTCCGCCGAGAAGGTGCTGCACGAATGCGACGTCGCCGTCGGCGACGTGGACGTCTACGTGCCGCACCAGGCGAACGTGCGCATCATCGAGCACGCACGCAAGAAACTGGGCATTCCGGAGGAGCGGACGGTGGTCAACGTCGACCGCTTCGGCAACACTTCATCTGGCTCGATCCCGCTGGCGCTCGGCGACGCGCGAGGCCGACGGGCGATTGGCTCCAGGTGAAATGGTGCTGATGACAGGAATGGGCGCGGGCTTGACCTGGGGGTCGGCTCTGATCGAGTGGACGGCGAACGGGAAAGGTGGGCAGATAGATGAGCAAGGTCGCGTTCTGCTTCCCGGGTCAGGGCTCGCTGGAAGCGGGCATGGGCAGGAGATCGCCGAGGCCGAGCCGGAGGCGATGGCGGTCTTCACCGAGGGGAGCGAGGCGGCGGGCCTCGACCTGCGTGCGGCTCTGCTTCGAGGTCGCCGCGTCGAGGATCTCGTGCACACGGAGGTGCAGCAGCCGGCGCTCGTCGCGACGAGCCTCGCCGTGCTGGCGGCGCTTCGCAAGCGAGGGCTCGAGCCGGACTACGTCGTCGGCCACTCGGTCGGCGAGTTCACCGCGCTCGCGGCGACGATGTCGCTGACGCCGTTCGAGTCGATCGCGCTCGTCCGCGAGCGCGGGCTCGCGATGGCCGAGGCGGCGCAGGATCAGCAACCCGGCTCGATGGCGGCCATCCTCGGCCTCGAGGACGAGGTCGTCGAGCAGATCTGCAACGCAGATCGAGGGCGTGTGGCCGGCGAACTACAACTGCCCGGGCCAGATCGTCGTCTCCGGCGAGCAGCGAGGCCGTGAACGAGGTGCTGCGCCAAGGCCGAGGAGCCCGGTGCGCAGGCGCACGGTCGAAGCTGAAGCGTCTCGGGCGCATTCCACAGCCCGCTCGTGGCCCGCGCGGCGGATCGGCTTCGACCCGGCGGTCGAGCGTGTGCGCTTCCGCGACCCGATCGCGCCGTTCATGTCCACGGTGACCGCGAAGATCGAGCCCGGCGCAGCGCTTCGCGTCGCTGCTCGTCGAGCAGCTGACCGCTCCGGTGCGGTTCACGCAGGCGGCGAGGCGAGCTCGCCGAGGAGGGCGTCAAGGTCTTCGTCGAGGTCGGGCCCGGAAACGTGCTCAGCGGTCTACGTCAAGCGGATCGACCGGAGCGTGAAGACGATCTCCGGTCAGCAACCTCGCCGGGCTCAAGAAGGCTGGAGGAGACCGTCTCTGCCTGAGTTCTGCTCGCTCGCAGGGCAAGACGGCCCTCGTCACCGGAGGGTCGCGCGGCATCGGACGCGCGATCGCGGTCGAGCTCGGGACGGCCGGGGCCTCGGTCGTGGTCGGCTACCGCTCCGGCGCCGAGGAGGCCGAGGCGGTCGCGGCCGAGATCGGCGGCCGAGCCGTGCAGGCGGACGTCTCGACCGCCGAGAGGCGCAAGCGGCTCGTCGAGGAGGCCGGCGACCTCGACATCCTCGTCAACAACGCGGGCCTGACCCGCGACAGCGCTGCTCGCGCGCATGACCGACGACGACTGGCGCGACGGTGATCGAGACGAACCTGAGCGTCGGTCTTCTACACCTGCCGCGCCGTCGCGCGGCCGATGATGAAGACGGCGCGGCGGCTCGATCGTCAACGTCTCGAGCATCGTCGGCCTGCGCGGCAACATGGGGCCAGACGAACTACGCGCGCGTCGAAGGCCGGGATCATCGGTTTCACGAAGTCGCTCGCCCGCGAGCTCGGCAGCGCGAAACGTGCGCGCAAACGTCGTCGCGCCCGGCTACATCCACACGCGGCTGACCGATGTGCTGCCCGGAGGAAGCGCGCGCCGCGATGCTGCACGAACACGCCGCTCGGCCGGCTCGGCGATCCGGAGGACGTCGCCGGAGCGGTACGCTTCCTGTGCTCGGACGAGGCCGTCGTTCATCACGGGCGAGGTGCTGCTCGTCGACGGCGGACTGGGATATGTGACTGAGCAACGCAGAACGGACGGCGCAGGGTCGTGATCACGGGCCTCGGCGCGGTGACGCCGCTCGGCAACGACGTCGAGACGTCGTGGACGAACCTGATCGCGGGCGAGTCCGGCGCGGGCGCGATCACGCAGTTCGACGCGAGCGAGTATCCGCGTCCACTTCGCCTGTGAGCTGAAGGACTTCGAGCCGACGCAACTGGATCGATCGCAAGCAGGCGCGCCGCATGGACCGCTTCGCGCAGATGATCGTCGCCGCGGCGCGCCAGGCCGAGGCCGACTCCGGGCTCGAGATCGCAGCCGGAGGCCGACCGCGATCGGCGCGTCGATCGCGACCGGGATCGGCGGCCTGAAGGCGTTCCAGGACTGCTACGACGACGCTGATCGAGCGCGGGCCCGACCGGGTCAACCCGTTCTCGATCCCGCAGATCATCCCGAACATGGGCGCCGGCCTGGGTCTCGATGGAGCTCGGCACGCGCGGGCCGCTGTCGTCGCAGTGCACCGCCTGCGCAGCCTCGAACATGGCGATCGGCGAGGCGTCGGACGCGATCCGGCTCGGCCGCGCCGACGTCGATGTTCTGCGGCGGCACCGAGGCCGGCGATCACGCGAGTCGGGATCGCCGGCTTCAGCGCGATGCGCGCGCTCTCGCGGCGGAACGACGATCCCGAGCGGCGCGAGCCGGCCGTTCGACGCCGACCGCGACGGGTTCGTGATGGGCGAGGCCGGCGCGGTGATCGTGCTCGAGGAGCTCGAGCACGCGCAGGCGCGCGGCGCGAAGATCTACGCCGAGCTGCTCGGCTACGGCGCTCTCCTCGGACGCGACGCACATCACCGAGCCCGACCCGACCGGCGCGAACCCGGCGCGCGCGATGACGATGGCGTTCGGCGACGCGGGCATCGACCCGAGGAGGTCGACTACATCAACGCGCACGGCACCTCGACGCCGCTCGGCGACGCGAGCGAGACGCGGGTGATCAAGCGTCGCGCTCGGCGAGGAGGCGCGCGCGCAAGACGCCGGTCTCCGTCGACGAAGGGCGCGACCGGCCACTGCCTCGGCGCCGCCGGCGCGGTCGAGGCGATCTTCACGACGCTGGCCGTGACCACGGACACGCTGCCGCCGACGATCAACTACGAGACGCCGGACCCGGAGTGCGATCTCGACTACATCCCGAACGAGTCGCGCGAGGCCGACGTGCACGGTCGCGGTCTCGAACTCGTTCGGCTTCGGCGGCCACAACGCGTGCATCGTGCTGCGAGTTCGCCGACTGAACTTCGGCGCAGAATTCGGCACAGACGACGTCACAACTTCCCGAATATGCTCGCCGTGGGAGGAGGCCGGGTGCGCCTTAACTAGTGTGCAGCCCTATGGACGGGCAACGCTGGGCGACGTTTGACTGTTACGGCACGCTGATCGACTGGAACGCGGGGATCCGCAGGCCAGTTCGAGCGGCTCTTCGGCGTTCAGGAAGCGCCGCGCCTGCTCGAGCGCTACCACGAGCTCGAGCCCGAGATCGAATCCGAGTCCGAGCCGTTCCACACCTACCGCGAAGTGCTCACGCTCGCGCTCGAGCGGCTGGCTCAGGATGAGAGCGTCCAGATCCCCGAGGGCGAGGCCGACGCGCTCGCGAAGTCGCTCCCGGACTGGTCGCCGTTCCTCGACGTGCCGCCCGCGCTCGCCGAGCTCCGCGACCGTGGCTGGATGTCTCGCGCTTCTCTCCAACACAGACCGTGACCTGATCGAGGCGTCGCAGCGGCAGCTCGGCGTCCCGGTCGACCTCGCGATCGTGGCCGAGGACGTTGGCTCCTACAAGCCCGCGCCCGGGCCACTGGGAGCGCTTCTTCGAGGTGACGACGGCCGACCGCGAGACGCACGTGCACATCGCAGCGAGCCTCTTCCACGACATCGCGCCGGCCCGCGAGCTCGGCCTGCGCACGGTCTGGATCAACCGCCTCGACGAGCAGCCCGAGCCCCGAGCCGGACCGCGAGCTGACCGACCTCGCGAGATCTGCCGGAGACCCTCGAGGAGCTCGTGCCGGCATGACCGTGGTTCGACCCGCGCGCGAGGAGGACGTCGAGGCAGCCGCGGAGATGCTCAACGAGCACTCCCGCTCGACTGCACGGCACCGACGACATGACCGCCGCCGACCTGCTCCTGTACTGGACGTCCCCGGACGTCGAGCTCGGCCACGACGTCCTGCTCGCCGAGAGCCCGGACGGCCGGCTCGGCGGCTACGCGCGACCTCGGGCGTCCACGGAGACGCCGTCTGGCTGGACGTCCGGGGCACCGATCCCGCGACCCTGCCCGTGATGCTCGAGGCGATCGAGCAGCGGGCGACCACGAAAGAGCCGGACAAGAAGCTCTGGGGCTACACGCTCCGCCGACGACGCCCCGCTCGTCGAGCTGTTCGAGCGGACGGGCTACCGCAGGGCGCGCCACTCGTTCCACATGCGGATCGACCTCGACGGCGATCAGCTCCGAGCCCGAAGTGGCCCGACGGCGTCTCGGTCCGCACGATGCGCGAGGCGAGGAGCGCCGGGTCTACGACGCGCAGATGGCGTCCTTCGCGGACACGTGGATGTTCGCTCCCGACCCGTACGACAGCTGGCTGCACTGGATGGTCGAGGAGCGCCTCGTTCGACCCGTTCCCTGTGGTTCATCGCCGGAGCAGGACGGCGAGCTCGCGGGCATCATCCTCTCGCGAGCGCCCGAGAATGAGCCCGGCCTCGGCTGGGTGCGCATCCTGGGCGTCGTGCCCGAGTACCGCCAACGCGGCCTGGGGCAAGCGCTGCTCCGGCACACGTTCGCCGAGTTTGCGAGGCGTGGCTTCACGCGCGGTCGGGCTCGGAGTCGACGCCGAGAACCCGACGGGCGCGGTTCGATGTCTACGAAGCGGGCCGGGATGCACGTCGAGCGGACGAGACCTGATGTTCGAGAAGCTTGAGGGATAATCGAGGGGTCTTGGCCGAGCCACGCATCGACGTCTCGATCGAGCACAAGCATCGCCCCGACAACTCGGACGGAGCTGGAAAGCACCCGAACACGTGCCCGATCGTGCGGGTCGCACTACCGCGACGACGAGCTCGAGGCGAGCCTTCGTGTCTGCCCGCAGTGCAGCCACCACTTTCCGGTGCGGGCGCGCGAGCGGATCGCGCAGCTCGCCGACGCCGGGCACGCTTCCAGGAGGAGGCCGTCGACCTGCGCTCCGAAGACCCGCTCGCCTTCTTCGACCTGCGCCCGTACACGCGAGCGGCTCGCCGAGGCCGAGGTCTCGACCGGCCTCGGGGATGCGATGGTGATCGGGCAGCGCCGCGATCGAGAGCGAAGCCGTGCGAGCTCGCGGTCATGGACTTCGCGTTCATGGGCGGCTCGATGGGCAGCGTCGTCGGCGAGAAGCTCACGCGCGCCTGCGAGACTGCCGCCGTCGAGCGCAAGGTGCCGCTCGTCGCGGTCACAGCATCGGGCGGTGCGCGCATGCAGGAGGGATCCTCTCGCTGATGCAGCTGCCGAAGACGGTCTGCGCGGTCGAGGACCTGCGCGACGCGCGCTGCGGCGTTCATCAGCGTGATGACCCACCCGACGACGGCCGGCGTGCTCGCCAGCTTCGCGAGCCTCGGCGACGTCATCGTCGCCGGAGCCGGGCGCGCTGCTCGCGTTCACCGGCCCGCGCGTCGTGCAGCAGACGACGCGCGAGAAGCTTCCCGACGACTTCGGCCTCGCCGAGTCGAACCTCCGCTTCGGCCACCTCGACGCGATCCTGCCCAGGCCCGAGCTGAGGCCCTTCCTCGGCCGCGCTCTGCGGCTCTTCTGCAATGGCCGCTGAAGACGAACGACAGCTCGCGCGAGCGGCTGAGCAAGCTCCGCGGACATGCCGCTCCTGCGGGGCACGCGGCTGTCCGGCGACGCTCGAAGCGCCTGCAAGCGCAGCTCGACCGGATCGAGGAGCCGAGCCGTCCGACGAGGAGATCTGGCGGTCGGTCGAGCTGGCGCGCCACTCCGAGCGGCCGTACACGCTCGACTACGTGGAGCGGCTCTTCGAGGACTTCGTCGAGCTGCACGGCGACCGCGGCTCGCGCCGACGACCCGGCGCTCGTGACCGGGCTCGGCGCGCTTCGGCGGCCGGACGGTCGCGCTCATCGGCCAGCAGAAGGGCCGCGACATCAACGAGCGCACGCAGCCGCAACTTCGGGATGGCGCACCCGGAGGGCTACCGCAAGGCGATGCGGCTGATGGAGCTCGCCGCAGCGGCACGGCTTCCCGATCGTCACGTTCATCGACTCGCCGGGCGCGTACCCGGGCGTGGCCGCCGAGCAGCACGGCCAGGGCGGCGCGATCGCCCGCTCGCAGGCGCTGATGGCGCGCCTGACCGTCCCGATCGTCGCGTGCATCATCGGCGAGGGCAACTCGGGCGGTGCGATCGCGATCGGGCTCGTCGACCGCGTGCTGATGCAGGAGAACGCGATCTACACGCGTGATCTCGCCCGAGGGCTGCGCGGCGATCCTGTGGCGCGACGGCGCCCTGAAGGAGAAGGCGGCGGTCGGCGCTCAAGCCGGACGCGATCGCACTGCCTCGAGCTGGGCGTGATCGACGAGATCGTCACGGAGCCGCAGGGCGGGGCGCACTCTGAATCCGGACGAAGCAGCCCGCCTGCTCGGGCAGGCGCTCGGCAAGACTCTCGACGAGCTGTCGGCGGTGCCCCGGTGCGGAACTTCGTGAACAACGTCGCGAGCGGTACCGCCGGCTCGGGATCTACACGGCGCGTCCCACGGAAACCGCTCTACGAAGCGGTTCCTGACAGTTTCCACAGACCGCGCTCGCTCCCGCTGTCCACAGCATCCACAGTGTTTTCAACGGTTCCGAGAAACCTCGAGGCCGGCGCAAAGGCCGGCCCCGAGTGTGACCCCTGGTCTAGGGATGAGCTTTTTTCAGGACCTACTCGCCCTGCTTCTAGCCCGTGTCTTCGGCCGGTGCTGCATCAACTCGAAACACTGTCGACGGGTTTCCGCACCGGCCGACTCGGTAGAGAGAAGACATGCGTCCGATCTGGAGCGGAACGATCTCATTCGGGCTCGTCAGCGTGCCCGTCCAGATGTACTCGGCGACCGAATCGAAGGAACGCTCCGCTTTCCTCGCACAAGGACGACCTGCAGCCGATCGGCTACGACAAGGTGCGCAAGGACACGGGCAAGCACGTCGATCCGGACGACGTCGTCCGCGGGTTCGAGATCGAGAAGGGCAAGTACGTGTCCGATCGAGGACGAGGATCTCGACCGGCTGGACATCGAGCTGACCCACCGCGATCGACATCTCGACTTCGCCGACTCTCGAGGAGATCGACCGATCTTACTTCCGCAAGGCGTACTACCTGCTCGCCGCAGGACGGAGCCGAGAAGCCCTACCGCCTCCTCGCTGCGCGCGCTGGACGGACCGGCAGATGGTCGGCAAGGTCGTGATCCGGAACAGGCAGCATCTGGCTGCTCTCAGGGCGCACGACGGTGTCCTCGTCCTCGAGACGATGTACTACGCGGACGAGGTGCGGTAAGCCCGAGTCGGTGAACGGCAGGCCAGGCTGCAGAAGGCCGAGGTCGAGATGGCGAAGTCGCTCGTCGCGAACGCAGCGGAGCTTCAAGCCGGAGAAGTACGACGACACGTACCGGAAGGAGCTCGCTCGACCTGATCCCGCTCGAAGGCCAAGGGCAAGAAGCCGCCGGAGCCGCAGGAGGAACAGGAAGCAGAGGTCGTCGACCTGATGGCCAGGCTTCGGCGAGTCCGTCGATCAGACCCGAAAGAGAGAGCCGAAGGCGGACACACAAGGCAAGCTAGCCCGGTGCCGAAAGCGAAGCTCGCCGAGTACAGGCGCAAGCGCGACCCGAAGAAGACGCCCGAGCCGTTCGGGGGCAAGACAGCGCGGACAGGACTGCCGATCTTCGTCGTCCAGCGCCACGACGCGCGCGGAGCCTCCACTACGACTTCCGGCTCGAGCGAAACGGTGCGCTCGCCAGCTGGGCCGTGCCGAAGGGCCCGCCGCTCGAGCCCGGGCAGCAGCACCTCGCCGTCCACGTCGAGGACCACCCGCTCGAGTACGCGACGTTCGAGGGCGAGATCCCGAAGGGCCAGTACGGCGCCGGCACGGTCGAGATCTGGGACAAGCGGCACGTACGAGCTCGTCGAGGAGAAGAAGAACGGCGGCCTCACGGTCCGGCTGCACGGCGAGCGGCTCGAAGGGCACATGGACGCTCGTCCCGGCCAAGCTCTCGGGCGACCCGAAGAACTGGCTGATCCTGCGCAAGAGGGACGACTCCGCGCCCGAGGCACGCAAGCTCGCAGCTACCGGCCGATGCTCGCGACGCCAGGCGAAGCGACGTTCCGACGCGGCGACTGGCTGCTACGAGGTCGAAGTGGGACGGCTACCGGATCGTGGCCACGGTCGCCGGCGGCGAGGCCGACGCTCGCGCACGCGCAAGGACCAGGACTACACGAAGCGCTTCGAGAACGTCGCGAAGGAGCTCGTCAAGGCGGTGAAGACCCCGGACTGCGTCGTCGACGGCGAGGTCTGCGCGCTCGACGAGGACGGGCGGCCGAGCTTCTCGGCGATGCAGCAGGGAAAGCCGGGGACGCCGATCGTCTACTACGTCTTCGACCTGCTCGAGGTCGACGGCGAGCCGCTCGATCGATCTGCCGATCGAGGAGCGTCGGAAGCGGCTCGAGAAGCTCCTCGACAAGCGGAACAAGACAGTCCGCTACTCGGAGACCTTCGACGACGGCGATGCGCTGTTCGAGGCGGCGAAGCAGCAGCACCTCGAAGGGATCGTGGCCAAGCGCCTGGGCTCGAAGTACCTCCCCGGAAGGCGCTCACGCGACTGGCTCAAGGTCAAGGGCGCACGGCGAGCAGGAGTTCGTGGTCGCCGGCTACACGCGCGGGCAGGGCAGGCGCCAGGGCACGCTGGGCTCGCTCGTGCTCGCGACCTACGAGCGCGGCGACCTCGTCTACGCCGGGAACGTGGGCACCGGGTTCAGCGACCGCGAGATCGATCGGCTCCTGAGCAAGCTGAAGCCGCTCGAGCGGAAGACGCCGCCGTTCACGGAGGTTCCGAAGATGCCCGCAGTCCGAAAGGGCGATGTCGTCTGGGTCGAGCCGAAGCTCGTCGCCGAGGTCGTGTTCGCCGAGTGGACGCACGACGGGCATCTCCGCGCACCCTCCTACCAGGGCCTGCGCGAGGACAAGGACGCGACCGAGGTGCGGCGCGAGGGGCCGGAGCCCGACCGTTCCCGGCCGAGATCCGCAAGGGCAAGCGCGTCTTCAAGCCGTCGAACGTGGACAAGCTCTTCTGGCCGGACGAGGGAATCACGAAGGGCGACCTGCTCGTCTACTACCGCCGGGTCGCGCCGGTCCTCGATCCCGCATCTCGACGGACCGGCCGTTCACGATGAAGCGCTACCCGGACGGGTGGCAGGGCAAGTTCTTCTTCCAGAAGGACGCGCCGAAGGGCATGCCCGACTGGATCCCGACGGCCTCGATCGCCGTCACGACGCGGGACAAGCCGCGGCAGCGCCGGCGGATCGACGCGCCGCTCGTCAACGACGAGCTCGCGCTGCTCTGGATGGTGAACATGGGCTGCATCGACCTGAACGCGTGGTACTCGCGGATCGACAAGCCCGACGCGTCCCGACTGGGTGCTCTTCGACCTCGATCCGTCGCCCGACGTCGGCTTCCCGGAGACGATCGAGGTCGCGCTGCTCGTCAAGCAGGCGCTCGAGACGCTCGAGCTGGAGAGCGTCGTCAAGACGAGCGGCTCCGAGGGCATCCACGTCCTCGTCCCGATCGCGCGGCGGCACACGTACGCGGACACGCGCGAGTTCTCGGCGATCATCGCCAGCGCGCTCGCGCGCACGCACCGCGGGCTCGTCACGACCGAGTGGACGAGGGCGAAGCGGCGCGGCGTGCTGATCGACTCGAACCAGAACGGCGAGGGGAAGACGATCGCGTCCGTCTACTCGGTGCGCCCGAAGGCCAGGGGCGCCGGTCTCGACGCCGCTGCGCTGGGACGAGGTGAACGAGTCGCTCGACCCGGCCGCGTTCACGATGGACGCGGTGCTGCGCCGGGTCGAGCAGCACGGCGATCTGTTCGCGGACGTGCTGACGACGAAACAGTCGTTGACCGCCGCGTTGAAGACGCTGCGCTAGAGGTGGTCGTCAGGACAGACGCTCGGTGCCCGGGTAGCGCTGGTCGACCCACCGATCGTCCTTCATGCCCTCGTAGTCCTCGACCTTGTGCGGCACCTCGTCGGGGTTAGTCGCGAATCTCCTCGATCTCCTCGCTCAGCCGCGTCACCGCCGGTCAGTTTGTCCCAGAACTCTTTCAGGCCCATCGTTGCCTCCTTTTGAGGTTCTCCGATGGTACTGGCTAGCCCTCTCAGGCGACGCGCGGGAGCAGGAACTCCCAGATGCGGCCGATCTCGTCGAAGCCCAGCTTTCGCGTACAGGTCCTTCGGCCAGTCGTCGCGGTCTGCGATCAGGAAGGTGAGGTCGTGGCCCGCCTCGCGTGAGGGCGTCGAGCGCGCGCGTCACCGTTGCCCGCGCCAGGCCTCGCTTCCGGAACCGCTCGAGGGTGAACACGTCCTCGATCTGGCCGATCCTCGGTTCGGAGTAGAGCTCGCAGTAACTTCCGATCTCGCCGTCGACGCGACCCGCGAAGAAGCGCGTGTCGACGGCTGCGGCCATTACCCGGCGGTTCTCCACGAGCTGCCGCACGACGTCGTCGTCCTGGACGCGCGGGTCGGTCTGCCAGCCGAACGACCAGACCGGCACGAGCTCGTCGATCGGCACCTCGTCGACGATCGAGGTGTCGACGCCGCGATCCGGGTCCCGCCGGGCGACCATGATCACGTCGCACTCGACCTGCCACCCGAGCTCGCGGAACTCGGGCTCGAGGCGGTCGCCGGCCTCCTCGTCGACGAGCTCGACCTTGCGATGCGTGAGGCCCGCAGCGCCGAGGATGCGGTCGGTCTCGGCGGCGAGCTCGATTGCCGTGGCCCCGCTCAGGTCGCGGTCGGCGAACAGGTAGTTGCGGCTCCACACACGCGGGAGCGCTGCGTTCAGGTGCGCGACGCCGTACTGCGACGGCTCCTTCGTCTTCGCCGCGCGGTCGGCGAGCCGGACGATGAAGTCGACGCAGCGCTCGAGCTCAGTCATCGCCGATCCGCTTCGGGTGCCCGAGCCTGCCCAGCTCGGCGATGTCCCGTCGGAAGAGAAGCGACACGGTCCAGTCGGTCACGACGCGAAGCTTCCTCGAAAAGAGCGGCAGCTGGTAGAGGTGGTACGTCCTGGTCACGAACCAGCCGACGGAACCCGCGCAGCGGCACGCCGAAGACGAGCGCGATCCCCTTGTAGCGGCCGAGCGTGGCGCACCTGGCCCAGCATGCGGAAGCGGTACGGCTCGCGGGTCGCCGCTGCAGGTTCTTCGTGAGCCGCCGCGCCTGGCGGAGCGCGTGCTGTGAGGTCGGCGGATCGCGGGCCGGGCGTCAGCTCGTTCGGCACGCGCGCGCAGTCGCCGAGCGCCCAGAGGCCGTCGTGGCCCTCGACGCGCAGCAGCGAGTCGATGCGAACCGCGCCTCGCTCGTCCACCGGGAGGCCGAGCAATACGTAACTGAACGAAGTACAA